>Ga0153981_1000061_pt1 | contig 33742 bp, 35 predicted proteins | sample TSGA065MetaG_FD_104714 | JGI IMG/M metagenome (GOLD analysis project Ga0153981, IMG submission 104714) | Attine ant fungus gardens microbial communities from Georgia, USA - TSGA065 MetaG | ecosystem: Host-associated > Fungi > Mycelium > Unclassified | place: USA: Georgia, Magnolia Springs State...
AAACTTTTATCAGACGATTGCTGATATGAGTGAAAGAACCGGTGGAGCGGTAGTTCAGTTGGTTAGAATACCTGCCTGTCACGCAGGGGGTCGCGGGTTCGAGCCCCGTCCGTTCCGCCACTAATTGCATAGACCCTGAATCGAAAGATTCAGGGTTTTTTGCATGTTTAAAATCTGTAAAAAATCGGGTGTTAAGCGTACTGAATTTCTTATTTAAAGCTTTTTATCGGGTTGAAAACTCTGTGTGATATTTTAAATCAATCGATTAACTTTCTGTTGAAGATTAATCTATATAATCACTGTTCTTATTTTATGAGAATAATAATGTTTTCCGAATTTAACCCATTATAATTTCGCTGACTTTAATTTCATAAAAATCTCAAATGCTATTTCTCACTATAAAATTAAGATTTATCAGATATGTATTCTGGTCGGTAATATCTAAATTGTTGTAAAAATAACTAAAACACATCATTCAGCGCAATAACCTGTCAGATTACTGATGCAACTTTTAATAAAATATCATAAAGTCTTAATTCGGAAGATTCGCGAAGATTAATCATAATGAAATTCTCACTGGATATACTTGACTGGCAGGCGGTTGCTCCTGGTATCAATAATTGTGCCGATTGGATCCAATGGGCGCAATGTTCCGGTGTGGATGCATTTTCAGGTGAAATCCCAAAGAGCGCGCAGATCCCAATGATGGCTGCGCGTCGTATGAGTATCGGAAGTCGTTTTGCCGTCGATGCCGGTTTGTCCTTACTTACGAAACATCAGGTTGATGCCGCAATTTTTACCAGCCGCCACGGTGAACTTGAGAGAACGGGGCGCATTTTACATGCGCTTGCAGAAGACGACGCTATTTCCCCCACCGAATTTTCGATGTCTGTCCATAATACCGCCGCTGGCTGGTTAACCATTATCAGTAAAAATACACTGCCGGTGACCTCACTGGCCGCCGGTACGGACAGTTTTCAGCAAGGTCTGCTGGAAGCGCAATCTATGCTGGCAAGCGGTGCTTCGCGCATCATGTTGGTCGATTTTGATGGCGAAATTCCCTCCCTGTATGCTGAATCGGTAAATTCCGAGTTTCTGCCTTACGCGATGGCAATAATATTGGCGGATGGCGATACTTTGCAGTGCCAGCGCATTTCAAAAAACGGCGAAATCGATCCGCTTGCTCTTCCGCAGGGTTTGCAATTCCTGCGGGGTTATCTGTCCTCATCACGTTCATTTATTGTCAGTGCTGATAGTCGCCATCACTGGCAATGGACGCGTGCATTGTGAGGAAAGAATCTGCCTTAATGGAAGACGTTTCCTCTTTGCCGGACCGGATGTGGCGATGGTCTGTTACAGGCATGTTTTTTGCGCTTTTCGGAATTGGCGGACTGCTGCTTTCTTTGTTCTGGTTTACTCTGTTGCGGTTAATCATACGTCAGCCGGAAAAATTGCATCGGATGACACTGAACAGCATTCGTAATAGCTTTCGACTTTTCCTCGGAGGATTACGACTTTTTGGTGTGATGGATTACAGGTTCGTCGGCGATGAAAAGTTTCAGGAGGATACCGGATGCCTGATTGTTGCGAACCATCCCAGCCTTCTTGATTATGTCATTCTGGCTTCACGAATGCCGCGCTGTGATTGCATCGTCAAACAGGCGTTGCTGAAGAACCCATTTTTGGCCGGCGTCATCAAAGCAGCCGGATATCTGGTGAACTCAGGGTCTGATGAGTTGCTTCAGGCTTGTGAGGCGCGGCTCAAGGCAGGTGGTACGTTGCTGGTCTTCCCTGAAGGGACGCGTTCTTTGCCTGAGAAACCGATAACGCTACAGCGTGGTGCAGCAAATATCGCGCTGAGAGCCGGTTGTGATGTACGGATTGTTCATATTTCCTGCCAGCCACCCATGCTGACCAAACAGGGGAAATGGTACGAAATTCCGCGGGTAAAACCTCAGTTTGTCATCACTGTTGCCGATAAGGTAAAGGCTGAGGATTTTTTTGATGAACAGGATCTTTCGCCTGCGTTGGCAGCAAGGCGTCTGACACAGCATTTGCGCTCTGAACTGATGCACGGTAATACTCAAAATAACGAGAAATAAGTTATGGATTCATTAAGTAACGACATTAAAGAACTTATCATCGCGACGCTCAATCTGGAAGGAATGACGCCAGACGAGATAGATACGCAAGCGCCTCTTTTTGGCGATGGATTAGGGCTGGATTCTATTGATGCCCTTGAATTAGGCCTGGCATTGAAAAAGCATTACGGCGTGATCCTTTCGGCTGAAAGTCAGGAAATGCGTGAGCATTTTTATTCCGTTGAAAGTCTTAGCCAGTTTATATCAGTTCAGCGTGGTTAAAGAGATTCCTATGCAGAAGCAAGAAATTTATCAGCAGATTAGCGCGTTATTAATCAAGCTATTTGAAATTGATGAAAGTGATATCAGCCCTGATGCCAAACTTTACGAAGATTTGGAATTAGACAGTATTGACGCTGTGGATTTGGTTGTTCATCTGCAGAAATCGACGGGCAGAAAAATTAAACCTGAAATGTTCAAATCAGTACGAACCGTTCAGGATGTTGTTGATGCCATCGATGAATTACTTAACACGCCAGCGCAATAGTTGCTGTGTCTGAAACCCGGCGCTTTTCCCTTCAGCTTGTCGCAGCGTTCGCTCGCTGGGCAATGCCCGTGGCGATTATTGCTTATCCGGTAGCGGTCTGGTGTGGCTTAAAAAATTGGGGAATGAGTATTCTTGCTCCCCTTCTGATTATTGCGTTTATTCTGCGGTTGCTCACCTTTCGCGGAAAATTAAATCAGCTCACTTTTTTCGGTAAAGCGATGGCCGTCGCTGGCATTGTGCTGGTCATCACCAGCTTTTTACTGCGCGAAACGTCGATGCTGTTGTATTACCCGGTGGCGGTGAACCTCCTGCTTCTGAGCCTGTTTTTTAGTTCATTGTTCGCCCGGCAATCACTGGTTGAGCGCCTTGCCCGGCTGAACGAGCCCGACTTACCGCCCGAAGGGGTTGTCTATACGCGACGCGTGACACAAGTCTGGTGCCTGTTTTTTGTTTGTAATGGATCTTTTGCTTTATATACCTGCCTGAAGGGCGATGTGTCTTTGTGGGCGCTTTACAACGGCGGGATCAGTTATCTGCTGATTGGTTTATTAATGGGTATTGAATGGATAGTCAGAAAGCGTCTGCGCAAGCCGTGACGCTGCCAATGTGCCAATGGCTGGGCACGGAAAGAGCAGACGATCATCTGGTTGCCTGGAGTGAAACCCGTGAATACAGGCAGCGCGACTTCCGTCGGGATGTCGCGACGCTGTTTGCCAGTGTCAGTGTGACTCCCTGTTCGCGCTGGGCGCTGTGTCTGGAAGATAACTATTCGTTCGCTGTGGCTTTACTGGCCGTTCTTTACAGCGGGAAAACACCTGTTTTGCCCGGACATTTTCGTCAGGCTCAGCTCTCTGAGCAATGCGATGAATTCGATGCGCTGATTACCGATCTGCCGTTGCAGCTCAATTGTCCTGTTCTCCGCTTCCCGTTTGTTACCCTTGAACCGCTTTCCGTTTTACCTGCATTTCCGGAAAATGCATCGCTCGTCCTCTTCACGTCCGGATCAACCGGAAAACCGCAGAAGATTATCAAACCAGTCTCTTGTCTTGAACGTGAAAGCCAGTGGCTCAGTGCGCAATGGGGCGCAGAACTGGCCGGTTCCCGGTTCGTCGCCACGGTCGCGCCTCATCATATGTACGGCCTGAGCTTTGCGTTCATGTTGCCGCTGTCACTTGGCCTGCCGTTTGCGGCCACCAGCGTCCAGTATCATGAGCAGCTGCATTCACTCGCAGTAAAAACCCCGCTGGCGTTTGTCAGCAGCCCGGCCTTTCTCAAACGTCTGGACTCCACATTAGCGCCGGTCACGCTGCGTGCAGTTTTTTCCGCAGGCGGCCCTCTGGAAAGCGATGCGGCGCAATCAGTGAAAGCAACATGCAGTTGCCTGCCCACAGAGATTTATGGCACCACCGAAAGTGGCGTTATCGCATTTCGCCAGCAAACCCGGCCTGGCGAAGCCTGGGCGTTGTTCGACAACGTAGATTTACGCCCTCAGCCCGATGGCAACATTGCAGTGATTTCTCCGATTATTCCGCAGCCGGAAGGCATTGCTCTTAGTGATGAGATAAAACTGTCGTCTGACGGTTCACGTCATTTTGATCTTCTGGGCCGTAAAGATCGGATCGTTAAAATTGCTGAACAGCGGATCTCGCTGGATGAAATTGAGCAACGCTTGTGTGCGCTCGATCTTCTGGCTGACGCCTGCGTTCTGACGCTCGAAAAACAGGGCAGGGTTTCGGTTGCGGCATTGATTGTACTGACCCCGGTGGGCGATGCGCTGTTGCAGGTCGAAAACCGCAATGTCCTGTTTGGGCAGATCCGCCATGCTTTGCGGGAATGGGTATCTCCGGTGTCACTGCCGCGATACTGGCGTATTGTTCCGGCGATCCCTCTCAATCAGCAAGGTAAGCGCGCAGCCGCTGAATTACAGGAAATGTTCTTATGATGAAGCCTGAAGTCCTGAGCATGCATAAAAGCAGCGACACCAGCCTGATCCTCGAGTTGCGACTCTCAGCGGATTTATTCTGGTTTCGCGGGCACTTTCCCACGTATCCGCTGCTTCCGGGGGTCACGCAGGTGAACTGGGTGATGGAGTATGCGGGGGAGATTTTACGGCTGGATAAGGCTTTTTCAGGGATGGAAGTGGTGAAGTTTCAACGGCCACTTTTGCCGGATGAAACTGTCAGTCTGCACATTGACTGGCTGAAAGAAAAACACCGGCTGGTTTTCCGCTATGCCCTAGGCGAAACCATTGCCAGCAGTGGAAAAATCACATTATGTCCGTAATATCCTCAGCGCTGTTTTCGCCCTGTCTGATTATCCCGTGTTACAACCACGGGCCGATGATGGCCGGTGTGCTGGATAAACTCCGGTCTCTCGGATTGCCGTGCATTGTGGTTGATGATGGCAGCGAGGCGCAAACTGCGGATGAATTAAAGCGTCTGGCGCAGATCACGCCGTGGATGAGCCTGACGCGCCTGTCGCCGAATCAGGGAAAAGGTGCCGCCGTCATGGCCGCCTTACGGCTGGCTGCGGAAAAAGGGTTTACCCACGCCATGCAGGTTGACGCAGACGGTCAGCACCAGCTTTCCGACGTTCCTCTCATGCTGGAGGAAGCGCGAAAACACCCGGATTGCCTGATCTCCGGTCAGCCGGTGTATGACGAAAGTGTGCCGAAATCGCGCCTTTATGGCCGTTATGTCACGCATTTTTGGGTCTGGGTCGAAACCCTGTCATTTTCCCTCAAAGACAGCATGTGCGGATTTCGCGTTTATCCTTTGCAGGCTTGCCTGAGTCTGATTGACAAACAGCCACTGGGTTTACGCATGGATTTCGATACCGAAATCATGGTGCGGCTTTACTGGCAGGGCACGCGCAGCCGTTTCCTGCCGACGCGCGTCACATACCCGCAAGACGGCGTTTCGCATTTTGATGCGGTGAAAGACAACATTAAAATCTCGTGGATGCATACCCGCCTGTTCTTCGGCATGTTGCCGCGCATTCCTTTTTTGCTGCGCCAGAGACAAACGCAGCAAAGCGATCCGCACTGGTCGGTAACGCGCGAACGTAAAGGGCTGTGGGGCATTCGTCTGATGCTGAAGATTTATCGCGTGCTGGGCTACCGCGCTTTCCAGTTACTGCTTTATCCGGTGATTGGTTACTTCTGGCTGACGGGTGGAAAACAGCGCAAGGCGTCGGCCGCGTGGCTTGAACGCGTCCGCGACGTTGCAGCTCAGCGCAAAATCGCGTTGCCTTATCCGTTAAGTACATTCCGGCATTTCATGCGGTTTGGCGAATCGATGCTGAGCAAACTGGCGAGCTGGCAGGGCGATAAAACTCTGAATGATGCGGTGCTGGTGAATCCCGACGTCTGCGAAGCGCATATTGCCTCCGGGCACGGCACGCTGATCCTCGCCTCGCATCTTGGCGACATCGAATCCTGCCGTGCTATTGGTGCGCTGAATCACCGGATCACCGTGAATGCGCTGGTTTTCACCGAACATGCCGAACGGTTTAATCAGGTGATGAAAGAAATTAACCCGCAGGCGCTGGTGAATCTGATTCAGGTGAGCCAGATGGGGCCGGACACCGCCATGTTATTGCAGGAAAAACTCGATGCCGGCGAATGGGTGGCAATTGTGGGCGACAGAACGTCCGCCAGCCGTCATCAGCGCGGTGAGCATTCCCGCGTCATCTGGAGTGATTTTCTCGGTAAACCGGCGGCTTTCCCACAGGGACCTTTTATTCTGGCCGCCGCCCTGAAAGCGCCGGTGATGCTGATGTTTGGCATCAGACAGGAACGGCGTCTGCATATTTACTGTGAATCTTTTGCCGATCCGCTGATTCTGCCCCGCGCAAATCGTCTGCCTGCACTGCAGGAAACCGTCGACCGTTACGCTGCGCGCCTTGAATACTACAGCCTGCTGGCGCCTCACGACTGGTTCAACTTTTATGATTTCTGGCAGCATCCCGCAGATGACGCCTCTGACAGGAAACCTGACTGATATGACTTCCAAACTTGATCCGCGCTTTAACGACCCGCGCTTTTCCACCGTGGTGGAAATCACCGTGCCTTTTCATGATGCTGATGCCATGGGCGTTGTCTGGCATGGCAATTATTTCCGTTATCTCGAAGTTGCGCGCGAGCAATTGCTGAAACAGTTCGATTATGGCTATCGTCAGATGGAAGCCTCCGGTTATGTGTGGCCGATCGTGGATACGCGCGTGAAATATATTGCGCCCGTCCTGTTCGAACAGCGCATTGCCGTTCACGCGCAGCTGGAAGAAATCGAAAATCGTCTGCGTATCGGCTATCAGATTTATGATATTGAAACCGGAAAACGGACAACGACGGGTTACACGTTACAGGTCGCCGTGGATGCTGAGACCAAAGAGATGTGTTTTGTCTCGCCGCAGGTTCTTTTCGATAAAACCGGAGTCAGCCTGTGAAATCACTTCTGTTTGTTTTACTCGCCGCGTTCAGCGTTGCTGCCCAGGCCGTGACGCTCGATGACTTGCAGCAGCGCTTCAGCCAGGTACCGGTGTTGCGCGCTGAATTCGCCCAGCAGAGAACCATCAGCGGGATGGCGCAGCCGCTGAACTCCGGCGGAAATTTACTGATTGCGCAAAAACAGGGGCTTTGGTGGCAGCAGGAAAAACCGTTCCCTCTGACGTTACTTCTGACGGAAACCCGCATGGTGCAAATCATGGCGGGCCAGCAGCCGCAGGTGATTACGGCCAGCAATAATCCGCAGATGTTCCAGTTCAACTCCCTGCTGAGCGCGCTGTTTCATGCAGACCGCCGCGTGCTGGAAGAAAACTTCACGCTGGATTTCGCAGATAAAGGGCAGGGCGCCTGGACGCTGGTGCTGGTGCCAAAAGTCTCGCCGCTGAACCGCCTTTTCCGCCGCATTACACTCAACGGGGAAACCTTCCTGAACAAGATTGATATTGATGATATGCAGGGCGACGCGACGCATATCCGTTTCTTTAACCAGAAAACGACGCCCGCTGAACTGACTGACGCCGAGAAACGCCATTTTGCATCCTGATCTTCACCGCCGGCTGGCGCAAATCTGGCTGCTGATTATTGTGTTGCTCATCGCCGCGCTGGTCTGGTTACTCCCGCGCAGCCAGATTAACAGCAGCGTGCTGGCGCTTTTGCCGCAGCAACAGACGGCGGGTCTTCCTCCGGCGATTTCTGACGGCTTTACTCAGCGGCTTGACCGCCAGTTAATGTGGCTGGTCAGCCCGCCGGAAGGCGCGGGAACAAAACCTCTTGAAGACTGGCTGAAACAGCTGCGATCGCTTCCTGCGCTGAGTCAGGTGGAAGGGCCGATGGATGAGGCGCGTCAGCAGGAATGGGGCGCGTTCTTTTTCAGGCATCGTAATGCTTTGCTTGATGACGCCACCCGTCAGCGCCTGAATGCCGGTGCTGAACAGCAAAGCCAGTGGATCATGGGGCAGGTTTATTCCGCCTTTGCCGGTGTCAGCGGAAAAGAGCTGGCTAACGACCCTCTGTTGCTGGTGCGTGCCTCACAAATGGCGCAGCAGCAAAGCAGCGGCGGCATGAGCCTCGATCAGGGCTGGCTGATGACGCGAGATCCGCAAGGGCGCAGCTGGTATTTACTTCACGGCGAGCTGAATACGTCGTCCTATGACATCACCAGCGCGAAGCACACTGTCGCTGAGCTGAATGCGGCGAGGCACGCTTTTGAAGTGCGCTGGCCGGGCGCGAAAGTGCTTGAGCGCGGTACGATTTTTTACAGCAATTATGCCAGCCAGCAGGCTGAACATGATTTATCTACCATTGGCGCGGCCTCGGTTATCGGCGTCTTTCTGCTGATTTTACTGATGTTCCGCTCCGCGCTGCCGTTACTGCTCAGCTTGCTTTCAATCGGTATTGGCGCGCTGTCGGGCACCGTATTTACCCTGTGGGTCTTCGGCGAAATACACGTGATGACGCTGGTGCTGAGCGCCAGCATTGTCGGGATTTCTGCCGACTACACCCTCTACTTCCTCACTGAACGCCGCGTTCACGGTGAAACCAGCACGCAGCTCGAAAGCCTGAAAAAGCTGTTCCCGGCGTTGTCTGCTGCGCTGCTGACAACGGTCGCGGCTTACCTGATGCTGCTGATTGCGCCGTTCCCCGGTCTGCAACAGCTGGCGGTTTTTGCCGCCGCCGGGCTGAGCGCCGCCTGTATCACCGTCATGTGCTGGTATCCGTATTTATCGGCGCATTTGCCGGTCGGTCCGACGCCCGGGCTGGCGCTGATATTGAAATGGTTGCTGGCATGGCGCAGCCGTAAACCGGTTCGAATCGGGCTGCCGGTTTTGATTTTCATGCTGGCGGCGGGCGGAATTTATCAGCTTAAAATCAATGACGATATTGCCGATTTACAAACGCTGCCGGCAGATTTACAGCAGCAGGAACAACAGATTGCCGCGCTGACCGGACAAACTAACGATCAGAAATGGTTGATCGTTTACGGCGGTACGGCGGAGCAGACGCTTCAGCGTCTTGAAGCTTTGCGTCCAAAACTGGAGCAGGCGAAAACGGATGGCGTGATTGCCGGTTACCGGGCGCTCAGCCTGCCGTCGCAATTACAGCAACAAAAAGATCTCTCGTTACTCCGCCAGCGTGCGCCGCAGATTATTGCGCAGTTGCAGCAGTCAGGGGTTTCAGTCGCCATGCCGGATCTCAACCCGCAAACGGTTGATGTCCCCCTCTGGTTAAACAGCGTGGTCAGTCAGGGCTGGCGCTTACTGTGGTTGTCTTTGCCGGACGGACGCAGCGCGACGTTAATCCCGGTCAATGGCGTTCACGACACCGCTGCCGTGGCGGCGCTGGCGGCGGCGTCTCCGGGAACTGGCTGGATTGACCGCAAGTCTGAATTCAGTGAGCTGTTTTCTCAGTACCGCGTTTACCTCACTTATCTGCTCGGGCTGGCGGTGGCGGTGATTGCCGCGATTTATCTCTGGCGTTTCCGTCTGCCGCACGGGCTGATTTGTCTGGTGCCGACGCTGCTTTCGCTGGGAATGGGCATCGCCGCGCTCGGTTACAGCGGTCACCATCTCAACCTGTTTTCATTGCTGGCGCTGATTCTGGTTCTGGGGATTGGCATCAACTACACCCTGTTTTTCACCAATCCGCGCGGCACGCCGACTACTTCGATGTTTGCCATTTTTATGGCTGTCGCGACCACGTTGCTGACGTTCGGTATGCTGGTATTCAGCTCCACGCAGGCGATCAGCAGCTTTGGCATTGTGCTGAGTTCCGGCATATTGACGGCGTTTTTACTTTCGCCGCTGACGTTGCCCGCTAAAAAAAGAGGACGTAAGAAATGATCCGCTTCACGCTGCCGGTTCTGGCACTGCTGATTTTGATGTCTGGCGGCTGCGCCTCGCGCCCTTCAGCCCAAACGCTGCCTCAGGCGTGGCTGAAACCGGGCGTACAGGTGAAATTACCCGCGCCGGTGCTGGCAGCACCGGTCAGTCAGCAGCAATTGCTAACGGCAACGGTCAACGGAAAACAGCAGTCTTTGCTTGTGCTGCTTAACGCCGACGGCAACTCTCTACAGCTGGCGGGGCTCTCGCCATTGGGGATCCGTCTCTTTAAAGTGGTCTACGATCAAACCGGCATCCATACTGAACAGGCAATAAAGATTGAGGGTTTGCCTCCAGCAAATCAGGTTCTGGCCGATATTATGTTCAGCTACTGGCCGGTGGGAAGCTGGCAGCCGCTGTTGCCGCCGGGCTGGACGCTGAAAGACCAGCCTTTACGCCGTACGTTATCGGATGACAAAGGCAACGCGATCACCCGGATTGACTATCTGCCAGAAGGCAAATCACGACGGCCTGTTTCGATTACGCAGATGGCGTTCCATTACCAGATCACTATCCAGAATGTCGGTGAATAACATGATTTACTTTTCGGCCGTGGGCATGGTTAACGCGCTGGGAAACAACAACGCGCAGATTGCTGCCAGCCTGACGGCGGGTGTTTCACCGGGCATGTTTGTGCAGGAAGGCTGGCTGACGGAAAATCGCCCGGTCTGGCTGGGCGCTGTCACGGGCTATTTACCGCCGGTCCCGGAATCGCTTTCCGTGCACCGCAGCCGCAATAACCAGCTGCTGCTGGCCGCGCTGGCGCAAATTGAAACGCCGGTCAGCGAGGTTATTGCCCGCTATGGTCACGAACGCGTTGCGGTGATTATGGGCACCAGCACCTCCGGCATTGCCGAAGGGGAAGACGCGGTGCGCCATCTGCATCAGCAGGGGACTTTCCCGCAAGGCTATGACTATCAGCAGCAGGAACTCGGCGATCCTTCGCAATTTATGGCGGAACTGCTGGAGCTGACAGGACCGGCATACACGTTATCGACGGCGTGTTCATCCAGCGCGAAAGCCATTATCAGCGGGATGCGCCTGATTGAGTCCGGTCTGGCTGATGCGGCAATTGTCGGCGGGGCAGACAGCTTGTGCCGGATGCCGGTCAACGGTTTCAACAGCCTTGAGTCGTTCTCCCGTGGCCGCTGTACGCCCTTCGGACAGGATCGCGATGGCATTAATATTGGTGAAGCGGCGGCGCTGATTTTGCTGACGCGTGAACCGGCGGATGTCGCGTTGCTGGGCACCGGTGAGTCTTCCGATGCCTGGCATATGTCCGCGCCGCATCCGGAAGGGGCGGGCGCAGAGCGGGCAATCCGCATGGCGCTGCAACAGGCCGGACTTGAGCCACAAAACGTCGGCTACATCAATGCGCACGGCACGGCAACACCGCTCAACGATCAGGTGGAATCGGCGGTGATCCACCGCGTATTCGGCAGCCAGATCCCGTGCAGCTCGACCAAACATCTTACCGGTCACACGCTGGGCGCCGCCGGTGCGACAGAAGCGGCGCTGAGCTGGCTTATTCTGACGCAAAATCTCAATCTGCCACCTCAGGATTTCAGTATTACGCCACGTGATGCCAGTCTGCCGGATATCCGGCTGGTTGATGCACCACAAAGGCTGGAACGTCCGGTCATCTTGTCCAACTCATTTGCCTTTGGTGGCAACAACGCCAGCATTGTGATCGGGAGGCCGTCATGAGCATTCTGACCGCCGCCGGTTATTTACCGCACGACACGCCGATGGTGTTGCTGGAAAACGTCGTCAGCGTAACGGAAGAAACCGCGATCTGTGACGTTGTCGTCTCGCCTGACGGCGTGCTGGCGCCTTTTCTGAATGCACGCGGCGCATTGCCCGCCTGGTACGCCCTTGAACTTATTGCACAGACCATCGGCGTCTGGAGCGGCTGGCACGGTGCGCAATCCGGACAGCCCCCGCAGGTTGGCATGTTGCTGGGCGGCCGTGCGATAAAATGCAACGTGCCTGAATTTGTGGCAGGCAGTGAATTGCTTATCAGCGTTTCAATGGTATTACGCGATGAAAAACTCGCGAGCTTTGAAGGTGTTATCAGTATTAAACAGGAAAAAGACAACCTTCAGGTTGCTCAGGGAAGGCTGAACACGTATCAGCCAGCAAAGGACGAACTTATTACGCTCACACAGGGGAAAAAGGAATGACACGTTCGGTATTAGTGACCGGAGCCAGCAAAGGGATCGGTCAAGCGGTAGCCTGCCAGCTGGCGACGGACGGCTTTGAGATTGTCGTTCACTATCACAGCGATAAAAGCGGGGCAGAGCACACGCTGCAACAAGTGCGGGCATCTGGCGGCAGCGGTCGCCTGATTCAGTTCGATATCAGCAACCGCCCGCAGTGCCGCGAAGTGATTGAGGCCGATATTGAAGCGCATGGCGCTTACTACGGCGTCGTCAATAATGCCGGTATTACCCGCGACGCCGCGTTTCCGGCGCTGACGGATGAAGACTGGGACGGTGTGATCCACACCAATCTCGACAGCTTCTACAACGTATTGCAGCCCTGCATCATGCCGATGATCGGTCTGCGCGCAGGCGGACGCATTATCGCGTTGTCTTCGGTTTCCGGCTTGACGGGCAATCGCGGGCAGGTGAATTACAGCGCGGCTAAAGCCGGAATTATTGGCGCATGCAAAGCGCTGTCCCTGGAGCTGGCGAAACGCAAAATTACCGTCAACTGCATCGCGCCGGGGCTGATTGATACCGGCATGCTTGATATGGAAAAACCGGCGCTGGACGCTGCGATGAGCATGATCCCGCTGAAACGTATGGGCAGTGCGGAAGAAGTGGCCGGGCTGGCGAGCTATCTGATGTCCGACATCGCGGGGTATGTCACCCGTCAGGTGATCTCCATTAACGGAGGCATGGTATGACTCAGCGTGTTGTTATTACGGGTATGAAAGGCATCACGGCGTTCGGCAACCACTGGGATGACGTGAGTGCGCGTCTGCAACAGGGCAAAAATGCCGTCCGCCACATGGATGAATGGCTGATTTATCAGGGGCTCAATACCCATCTCGGCGCGCCCGTTGATGATTTCGAATTGCCTGCGCATTACACCCGAAAACGCATCCGCTCGATGGGGCGCGTTTCCCTGCTTTCGACCCGCGCCACCGAACTGGCGCTGGAACAGGCCGGTTTGCTGGATGATCCGATCCTGACCAACGGCGAAACGGGCATTGCTTTCGGTTCCTCCACCGGCAGCACCGGACCGGTCAGTGAATTCGCCACCATGCTGACGGAAAAACACACCAACAACATTACCGGCACGACGTATGTGCAGATGATGCCGCACACGACAGCGGTGAACGCCGGACTGTTTTTTGGCCTGAAAGGGCGGGTGATCCCGACGTCGAGCGCCTGTACGTCTGGCAGTCAGGCCATCGGCTATGCGTACGAAGCCATTAAGCACGGCTACCAGACCGTAATGGTGGCAGGCGGCGCAGAAGAACTTTGCCCGTCGGAAGCGGCGGTATTCGACACACTGTTTGCCACCAGCCAGCAAAACGATCACCCGGAATTATCGCCGCGTCCTTTTGATTCGCAGCGAGATGGTCTGGTGATTGGCGAAGGTGCCGGGGCGTTAATTCTCGAATCGCTCGAACATGCGCAGGCGCGTGGCGCAAAGATTTACGCTGAAATCACAGGTTTCGCGACCAACTGCGACGCGGCGCATATCACCCAGCCGCAGCAATCCACCATGCAGATTTGCATTGAAAAAGCGCTGAAAAATGCCGGGATCCCGGCGGCTGAAATCGGGTATATCAGCGCGCACGGCACGGCAACTGACCGTGGCGATATTGCTGAAAGCCATGCAACGGCTGCCGTGTTTGGCAATCAGACGCCGATTTCGTCGCTGAAAAGTTATTTCGGTCATACGCTGGGTGCCTGCGGCGCGCTTGAGGCCTGGATGTCGCTGGAAATGATGCGTGAAGACCGCTTTGTGCCGACCATTAACCTGACTCAGCCAGATCCGCTTTGCGGCGATCTGGACTACATCATGGGAGAATCGCGTCATATTCAGACCGAATTTATCCAGTCGAACAACTTTGCGTTTGGCGGCATTAACACGTCGCTGGTTTTCCGCCGCTGGCCGTAAATGACCAATTCTGCGCGCATTATCACCGCGTCGCTGGACGACACTTTTCCGCTGTCACGCCTGCCCGCAGAACTGCTGGCGAAAAGTGAAAACCTGCATCCTGCCCGCCGCCAGCAATGGCGTGCGGGCAGGGCGCTGCTGGCCGAAGCGTTGTTTGCTTTCAGCGGACAGGAAATGCTGCCAGAAATGCAAATTTCCGCGCGGGGTAAACCGTCTTTTACCGATCCCTCATTGCCCCATTTTTCCCTCAGTCACAGCGTTAACAGCCTGCAACTGGTGCTGTGTGCCGCGGGAGAAACGGGCGGTGACGTCGAACAGATCCGGCCTCGGGCGCGGTATCTGGACGTGGCGAGGCAGGCATTCAGCGAAACCGAATTTTGCTGGCTGACGGAACAGGAAAACCCGCTAAATGCGTTCTGGCAATTATGGTGTCTGCGCGAAGCCTGGCTGAAACAGCAGGCCGGAAGCGTGTGGCAGATGGAACGGATCCGGCTGGATCCCGCTGCCGGGCAATTTTCCCCCGAATCCGCAACGGACAGCAAACTGTGGTGGGCCGCAGGAGAAACCGTTATGTCGGCAATGGCATTGCCTGCCTGCGTGACGACTTGTGAAGAGTATATTTTCGATGCCCGCAACGGGTCGATTATCCCGCAGCTTATTACGCGAAACCCCCGCCGCTGGTCTTGTTATTCGCTGGCCTGATTATTGTTTTTAAAGCAAAAGTCTTGTAGCAAACCTGTCGTTTTTATCCATGAAAAGCCGGTCCATACTCTCCCGCATTGCTGACCTTTTAAAAACAAAGAGAGAATATGATGAGCATTCCTGCATTCGGTTTGGGTACGTTCCGTCTGAAAGATGACGTGGTAAAAGCATCGGTGAAAACCGCAGTGGAACTGGGCTATCGCGCGATTGATACGGCGCAAATCTATGATAATGAAGCCGCGGTTGGCGACGCGCTGGCGGAAAGCGGCGTCCCGCGTGAAGAACTCTATATCACGACCAAAATCTGGATTGAAAACCTGGCGGCAGACAAGCTGATCGACAGCCTGAAAGAGAGCCTGTGCAAACTGAAAATGGATTATGTTGATCTGACGCTGATCCACTGGCCGTCTCCGGGACAGGCCGTCAGCGTGGCAGAAACGATGCAAGCGCTGGTTGAAGCGAAGAAAATGGGTCTGACCCGCGAAATAGGTATTTCCAATTTTACCGTCGCACTCATGCAGGAAGCGATCGACGCCGTCGGCGCTGATCAGATTGCGACCAACCAGATCGAACTTTCTCCGTTCCTGCAAAACCAGACCGTCGTCGATTTTGCCCGTGAAAACGGCATCGCGGTGACTTCCTACATGACGCTGGCTTACGGCGAAGCGTTGAAAGACGCGACGATTATCGCGATCGCCGAACGTCACAACGCCACGCCAGCGCAGATCGTTCTGGCCTGGGCGCTGCAACTGGGTTACGCGGTGATCCCGTCATCGACGAAACGTGAAAACCTGGCGAGCAATCTGCTGGCGCAGAAACTGGTATTGTCCGATGCCGACATGCAGGAGATTGCTGCGCTTGAGAAAAATGGACGATTAGTCAGCCCTGAGGGCCTGGCGCCAGCATGGGATTGAGCACCTTCCGGTAAGCTGGCGGTGCTGGACGGAGTTGATTTCGGTTTCTCACTTGCCGTGAGGGCTGGACCGTGAATATTTCGGTTTCTCAAGAACAGTGATCACCCGGCTTTTCAACACGCGCTGTCGCTCGAACGATGGACATGTTCTTGAGAAAGCCTCTGGCCGCTTTCAGAAAGTTTGCTGAGTGAGTGTTTCGAGACCCCAGGCTCGAAGACCGAAACGAAGGAACCGCGCAGCGGCAAGCTTTCGCGGCAATAGCATGAGTTTCTGAAACATAGCCAGCGAGCGACAGCGCGCAGTTAAACAAACGCAGGATTCCAAAGGGTTTCGTTTAAAACCCTTTGGGCCAGTTTGGGCGGCGAGCCCAAGGTCTTGACCTGATTGAAGCGATCACTGCACGTGAGAAACCGAAAATCTCCCGATCAGGATTAACTCTGGGCTTGCCCTAATTTTTCGCTCAGAAAATCAATAAAACACCGAATCCTCGTACTCACCGTCTGATCACTGTAGTAAACCGCATGCAACGGCATCGCAATCCGCATGACATCCGGTACCAGCAACTTCACCAGTTCGCCGCGATGTACATCCTCGTCAGTCATGAAATCAGACAAACAGGCGATACCGTTTCCCTGCAAACACAGTCTGCGCAGGGTTTCGCCGCTGCCTGAGCTGATAAACGGTGTGACCGTCAGTTGCTGGCCGTCAGCACACAGCAGCGGCCATTTGTTCAGTGCGACCACTTCGTTAAAGCCCAGGCAACGGTGTTTCAGCAGCTCATCGGCGGTTTTGGGCGTGCCCCATTTTTTAAGATATTCCGGCGACGCCAGTACGTTCCGGTGGCTCAGCATCAGTTTTCGTGCCCGCAGGCTGGAATCTTCCAGTTCCCCTACCCGGATTGCCACGTCCACTTTATGGTCGATCAGGTTGATGTTGCTCTCGGACGAAAACAACGCCAGCGACATCTTCGGGAAACGTTCGGTAAATTCAGCCACCAGCGGAGAAATGACGTGCAGGATCACCGGCGTTGCGGCGTCGACGCGCAACAGACCCTGCGGATCGTCACGATTCTCCAGCAGATCGTCTTCGGCTGCCGCCATTTCATGCAGGATTTTTTGCACACGGACGAAATAGCGCTCACCTTCGTGCGTCAGGTTGATCTGACGCGTGGTGCGGTTGAGCAGGGTGATGCCCAGTTTTTGCTCCAGACGTTTCAGCGTCCGGCTGACCACAGAATTATCCTGCCCCAGCTGTTCTGCCGCGCGGCTGAAACTGCCACTTTCCACTACCGTGACAAAAGTGATCAACTCTTCAGAACTGGCTCGCATTGTTGTTACTCCAGCATAAATGATTTGATACTTTGGTTATTTCTGTCATTTAAGCACAAGCCGATAATAGCCGCCATCAAATCGAAATTCATTGTGGAGTAAAGGTTATGCCGCTTGCACTATTAGCACTGACCATCAGTGCGTTTGCTATAGGAACGACAGAGTTCGTCATCGTGGGCCTGGTGCCGACAATCGCCGAACAGCTGGGCGTCAGCGTCCCGTCAGCGGGTTTACTGGTATCTATTTACGCACTCGGCGTGGCGATTGGCGCACCGGTGCTGACGGCGCTGACAGGGCGTGTACCGCGTAAAGCGCTGCTCATCGGCCTGATGGTGCTGTTCACGCTGGGCAATCTGCTGGCGTGGCAGTCACCGAATTACAACACGCTGGTCATCGCGCGTTTGCTGACCGGGCTGGCGCATGGCGTGTTCTTCTCGATTGGCTCGACGATTGCCACCAGTCTGGTGTCAAAAGAAAAAGCCGCTTCGGCCATTGCGCTGATGTTCGGCGGGCTGACCGTGGCACTGGTCACCGGCGTGCCGTTGGGGACATTTATCGGGCAGCATTTTGGCTGGCGTGAGACGTTCCTCGCGGTATCAATGATTGGCGTGATTGCCATTATTGCCAGCGCGATCCTGGTGCCAAACAACATCAAAAACAAACCGTCGGCGCGTATTTCCGATCAGGTTAAAGTGCTGATGAACCCGCGCCTGATGCTGATTTACGCCATCACCGCACTGGGCTACGGTGGCGTGTTCACTACATTTACGTTTCTTGCCCCGATGATGCAGGAGCAGGCCGGTTTCTCCGCCAGCATGGTGAGCTGGATCCTGCTTGCCTACGGCGTTTCAGTGGCCATCGGTAATATCTGGGGGGGAAAACTGGCTGACCGTCATGGTGCAGTCAACGCGCTGACCATTATTTTCGCCGCCCTTGCCGCGCTGTTACTGATTTTCCAGTTCACTTCAGGTTTCGGTATTCCGGCGTTAATCACGCTGCTGGTGATGGGGATTTTCGCCTTCGGCAATGTACCGGGATTGCAGGTTTATGTGGTGCAGAAAGCCGAAGAAGTGACGCCTAATGCCGTCGATGTGGCGTCTGGTCTGAACATTGCGGCGTTTAACGTCGGTATCGCCTTAGGTTCTGTGATTGGCGGGCAGGTGGTTTCCACGATAGGGCTGGCGCAAACACCGTGGATTGGCGCAGTGATTGTCCTCGGCGCGCTGCTGCTGATCCGCCTCAGTGGTCATCTGGACAGAAAGTTAAAACCTGCTGTTGCCTGAACTTAGCAACATTTACTCTCTGCACGGCTCGCCTCTGGCGGGCCGTTTTTGTTTTTATGCTAGCCTGTAGATGTGACCGGGTTGTATACCAATGTAAACAGATTTGGCCTCAGCGCCTGCGGGCGTATACTGAACTTTCGCTGTGAGAAACTCTCTCATATAGCATCGATACAACGGGTAACAGGCGATTAGCGTGCGGAAAAAAACATATGCAATGAGGTATGTCGCAGGTCAGCCCGCAGAGCAAATCTTCCCTGGGGTCCTCGCACATTTAGGGCCGGATTTGCCGCCGGGTGCTGCGCTACCCAATTCGAATACTTTGCGCGTCATGGTGTGGAATATCTTCAAACAGCAGCGGGCTGACTGGTTGTCAGTTCTGCGTGATTACGGTAAAGACGCGCAACTGGTGTTACTTCAGGAAGCGCAGACGACGCCAGAACTGATACGTTTTGCCACATCCAACTTTCTGGCGGCCGATCAGGTGCCGGCGTTTATGCTGCCTCAGCACCCCTCTGGCGTGATGACGCTGTCTGCGGCGCATCCGGTTTATTGCTGCCCGCTGCGTGAGCGTGAGCCGCTTCTGAGGCTGTCTAAATCGGCATTAGTGACAGTCTATCCGCTTCTGGACGGTCGTTTACTGATGGTGGTGAACATTCATGCGGTGAATTTCAGTATCGGTATCGACGTTTACAGTAAGCAGCTTGACCCGATTGGTGAGCAGATTGCCAACCACAAAGGGCCGGTGATTATGGCGGGGGATTTCAACGCCTGGAGCAAGCAACGCATCAATGCGCTGTTCGGCTTTGCGGGGAATATTCAACTGGAGGAAGTGCGTTTCCCCTCCGATTACCGCAAACGGGCATTCGGCAGGCCGCTGGACTTTATCTTCTACCGCGACCTGAGCGTGACCAACGCATCGGTGATGGAAACACGCGCCTCAGATCATAACCCGTTGCGGGTGGAATTTATGGCCAGCAAACCGCTGACGTTGTAGCGCTTAATTTTTTCATCAAAAGAACCTCCGCCATAAAACGCAGATATAAAAAAAGCACCCGGAATGTTCAGGGTGCTTTTTTATTGCCGGTACCGGTCAGAATCAGGTATCAGGACTCATCTTATTGCTGACGAACAACGTTAACTTGTTGCCCGGTTGCAGGTTGTCCGCATTCGTGTTCCAGCGCATCACATCTTTGATGTTGACGCCGTGACGTTTGGCAATGCTCGACAATGAATCGCCTTTACGCACCTGATAAGTGATGCTGCCACCGCTGACACTGGTATCGCTGACGCTGTTATCCGCCACTTGCAGGGTTTGCCCAACTTTTAACGCGCCTGCTGAGCGCAAATTGTTCCAACGCTGTAAATCACGGGTTTTCACATTCAGCCGGGCTGCAATGCTGGACAAGCTGTCGCCGGAGCGAACCTTGTACGCCTTTGCACCTGACGGAGTGTTGCTGGCCAGTTTCGTTTCCTGCACTGCGGCAATATCGCCATCAGCCAGAGAATCTTTCAACTGGTCGGCATGCGCCTTCGGCAGAACAATGTAATGCGGGCCATTCGGCGCGGTCACATTCTTCTTGTAGCCAGTGTTATACGATTTCAGCTTCGTCAGGGACATCCCGGCCATTTCAGCGGCCTGGGTCAACTGCATCTGCTGACCGACTTCAACACGCGCCAGGGCTCGGTCTTCACTCGGTTGCGGCAGGCTGATACCGTATTTCTTGCTGTGCTTTAAAATATCGCTCAGCGCTAACATCTTAGGCACGTAAATTGACGTTTCACGAGGAAGCGCCAGCGCCCAGAAGTCAGTCGAGCGACCTTTTGCTTTATTAGCTTTCACCGCTTGCATCACGCGGCCTTCACCACTGTTGTACGCGGCAATGGTCAGTAACCAGTCACCACCAAACATTTTGTTCAGGCGTTGCATCATATCAAGCGCAGCGGTCGTCGACGCCACAACATCACGGCGTCCGTCATACCACTGGTTTTGTTTCAAACCATAGTTGCGACCCGTCTGTGGCACGATCTGCCACAACCCGGCAGCGTTAGCTGATGAGGTTGCTTTTGGGTCAAAAGCGCTCTCCACTATGGGTAGCAGTACCAGTTCCATCGGCATATTACGTTTCTTAATCTGCTCGGTGATCCAGTACATGTACGGCTCTGCCCGTAATGTTACATCGTGGAGATAGCTCTTATTTTTTAAATACTTAACTCTTTGTTCGCGGATCCGGGGGTTATCCGGAACCTTCATCTTCAACTCGTCGCCTATGAAGTTCCACAGATTTTGTTGGGAGACGGCGTCGTTTCCATCCAACCATCCCCCAGAGGCCGCTCGGCCATCATCTGTGTACTGTCCTGCTTCACTTTGACTTGCCGAAGACAAACTCTGTGCATGTTGCTCGGGTACCTTCACGCCCTGCCTGGACGCCTGGCAACCTGTGAGCAACATGGAGGCGATTATTAGGATCGCGTTTGCCTTCATGTGTGTGTCATAGTTGCTTAAAAGACGAGCGATAATACTTTGCTTCGAAAAAAAACACAACCTTTGGGTCTAAAAGCTGTCCTTGAGTGCCCTTAAATGGGCGAAAACCTGTGAGCCTGTCTTTAAGGGATCGTTAAGGTTTAATTTGTTTTGTAAATCAACATCATCGCAGCGTAAAAAGACGTTAATTTTACGCTCAAGACCCAGGGTTGAAGGCAGGGAAGATTGTCCCTTTTCCCGCATTTGTTGCACTTTGTGCTCATGAGAATGAATATCATGATCCTCCGGTAAAATAGAGCGTGCAAACTTAAGATTTGAGAGAGTGTACTCGTGCGCCGCACAGACTAATGTTTCGTCAGGGAGCGCCGCTAACCGTTGAAACGACTGGTACATTTGCTCCGGCGTTCCTTCGAACAGACGGCCACAACCGGCGGAAAACATCGTGTCTCCGCAGAAAAGATAAGGTGCGCTATAGTATGAAATATGACCAAGCGTGTGGCCGGGCGTAGCAAAGATCTGCCATTCCAGACCGCCAATTACCAATTTATCGCCGTTTTTAAGACTAATCTGACTAAATTTGTTCTCAGTTTCGTGAGGTCCGTACACTTTCAGACCCGGAAAATGGCCGGAAATTTCATTTACGCCGCCCACATGGTCGTGATGATGATGCGTCAGAAGGATGGCGGTAGGCGTTAAATTCGCCATTTTCAGTGCGGCTAAAACAGGCGCCGCTTCGCCGGGATCCACAATCAGACAATGGCCTTTCTGGTCATCGAGCATCCAAATGTAATTGTCCTGCAGGGCAGGAATACTGATAAGATTCATGGCAACCTCTCTTTGGCAACTGCTTGAAAGAAGATAATAAAATATGCGACCAGCCCGCGCCCGTAAGACCATTGTTGCACCGGCATCCTGGGAAGATATTCCCTGCGGCGACTATTACCGTGCCGCGCTTGAGCAACAACTGCAACCCTGGTGGGGAAAACTCTATGGTTTTCACCTGCTGAAAATCGGCGCATTAAGTGCCGAAATCAACGCGGAAGCGTGTCCTATCTCGCATCAGGTCAATTTCGCACCGGAAGGCGAAGGGCTGCATGTCAGGGGCGAACCCTACTATTTACCGTTCTCCGCGAAATCGGTCGATGCCTGTCTGCTGAGCCATACGCTGGCGTATGCTGATGACCCGCACCGCATACTGCGTGAAGTTGACCGCGTGCTGATTGATGACGGCTGGATGGTGCTGAGCAGCTTTAATCCGCTGAGTCTGTTAGGTATCGGGAAACTGATGCCGTTCTTTCGCAAACGTCAGCCCTACAGCAGCCGTCTGTTTACACAGATGCGGCTGCTCGACTGGCTGTCGTTGCTCAATTACGAAGTGATGGTTCACCGGCGTTTTCATGTGCTGCCGTGGAAAAAGAATGGCGGCAAATTGCTGAGCACGCATCTGCCTGCGCTGGGCTGCATGACGTTAATTATCGCCCGCAAACGCACGTTCCCGCTGACGCCTACGGCGAAAAAAGTTCACGCGCAGAAACAGAAAATACAGCAGGCCGTCGGGGCGACAAAAAGCTATCGGGAAGAGCATCGGGACTGAGTGTGCCCGATGCGCGTCTGTTTAACTCTCTGCCTGATAACCCACATCTTCCAGCGTCGGATTGCCCGCCGCTTCTTTTGCCAGCACGTCGCAGCGTTCGTTCTCAGGATGACCTGCATGGCCTTTTACCCACATCCAGTTCAGCTGGTGAGTCTGAATTGCGGCATCAAGACGCTTCCATAAATCGACGTTTTTCACCGGTTTTTTATCCGCAGTTTTCCAGCCACGTTTTTTCCAGTTATGGATCCAGGTGGTAATGCCCTGGCGCACATACTGACTGTCGGTGCTTAACGTGACTTCGCACGGTGTGGAAAGGGCTTCGAGCGCAACAATGGCCGCCATCATTTCCATGCGGTTATTCGTGGTCAGGCGGAAACCCGCGCTGAACTCTTTTTCGTGTTGCTTATAGCGTAAAATTGCACCGAAACCGCCGGGGCCGGGGTTGCCGAGGCAGGAGCCGTCGGTGAAAATTTCTACCTGTTTGGTCATCTCTGGCAGGCTCTTTCATCAAATATAAAAACCAAGTCTGACATAAACCATCCTGCCGGGCACAGTAATATCTTGGGGTGCAACTGTCTGAAAGCGGGGCACTGAGGTACCTTTGTAACAGGTTTGACCGTCACTAATGACTCTTTTGGCTGGAGAGCGCTGTCTTTTGCAATATAATAGGAAAAGGCAGAGTGGCAGTTCAAAACTCTGAGTGAGTTCCGTCTTTCATGGTTTTTTCACTGCAAATTTTTCAATGCTTTAAGGATGTCTGATGAGAAATGTAACGGTTTCTGCAACACAAATGAGCTGCAGCTGGGATTTGGAAAAGAATATTGTTAATGCCGAAAAACTGGTTCGCGAGGCACATTCCAAGGGCGCGCAAGTCATTCTGATTCAGGAACTTTTTGCCACACCGTACTTCTGTATCGATCAGAGCCCGGAACACTACGGCCTGGCGCAGGAACTGACTAACAGTCCGCTCATCCGTCATTTCTCAGCACTCGCCAAAGAACTGGAAGTGGTGCTGCCGCTGAGCTTCTTCGAGAAGTGCAACAACGCTTATTACAACTCGCTGGTCATGATTGATGCTGACGGCAGCGTACTGGATGTTTACCGTAAAACACACATTCCGAACGGCCCTGCCTATCAGGAAAAACAATTCTTCATTCCCGGCGATACCGGTTTCAAAGTCTGGAATACCCGTTACGCGAAAATCGGCGTAGGGATCTGCTGGGATCAATGGTTCCCGGAAACCGCACGTTGCCTGGCCTTGCAGGGCGCGGAAATCATCTTCTATCCGACGGCGATTGGTTCAGAGCCAGCGTATCCGGAAATCGACAGCCAGCCACACTGGACCCGCGTTCAGCAAGGCCACGCAGCGGCAAACCTGGTGCCGGTGATTGCGTCGAACCGCATCGGTACGGAAAAGAGTAAATTCATTCCTGATTACGAAATGACCTTCTACGGTTCTTCATTCATTGCGGATCAGACCGGCGAACTGGTAGCTCAGGCCGGTAAAACAGAAGAAACCGTGCTGGTTCATACTTTTGATCTGGATGCGATTGCCGCGCAGCGCGCGTCATGGGGCCTGTTCCGCGACCGTCGTCCTGAAATGTATGGCGCTATCGCCACATCCGACGGTTCAACAAGGAAATAACTGATGTCTTCAATTGATATCAATCCTCAGGCTGAAGGTTTTGCGATGCCCGCTGAATGGGCACCGCAGCAGGCTGTCTGGATGATCTGGCCTTACCGTCAGGACAACTGGCGCTCAAACGGACGCCCTGCGCAAGAGGCTTTTTCTGCCGTTGCGGCGGCTATTTCCAGCACCACGCCGGTCATTATGGCTGTCCCTGCTGCGGAAATGGAGAAGGCCCGTGGCCTGATGCCTTCGCAAATTACGCTGGTGGAAATGGAAAGTGACGACGCCTGGATGCGCGACACCGGCCCGACCATTGTGGCCAATGCAAAAGGCGAGCGTCTGGCGATCGACTGGACGTTTAATGCGTGGGGCGGTCTTAATGGCGGCCTGTATTCCAGCTGGGATCGTGACCAGCTCGTTGCCCGTCAGGTGGCGAACTATCATCACATACCTTACCTTTCCACAAGTCTGGTACTTGAGGGAGGTTCAATCCATGTCGATGGCGAAGGTACGCTGCTGACCACGGCGGAATGCCTGCTTAACCCCAACCGCAATCCGGATCTTTCGAAGTCAGAAATTGAAGCGAAATTGCAGGAATATCTGGGCGTTAAGAAAATCATCTGGCTTGAAGAAGGCGTGTTCAACGATGAAACCGACGGTCACATTGATAACATGTGCTGCTTTGTTCGTCCGGGTGAAGTAGCGCTCCACTGGACTGACGATCAGAACGACCCGCAGTACGCGCGTTCTGTTGCCGCTCTGAAAGTGCTGGAATCGACGAAAGATGCGCAGGGGCGCAGCCTGAAAGTCTGGAAAATGCCGTCGCCGCCGACGCTGTTTGCCAGCGCGGAAGAGACCATTGACGTGTTGCCGGGAACGGCGATTGAACGCCACGAAGGTAACCGCCTGGCGGCGTCTTACGTCAACTATCTCATCAGTAACCGGCACATTATCTTCCCGCTGCTGGATCCGCAAACGGATAAACAAGCCGAAGCGGTATTCGCTGAAATGTACCCTGATTTCAAAGTGACCGGCGTTCCGGCCCGCGAAATCCTGCTGGGCGGTGGCAACATTCACTGCATCACTCAGCAAATCCCCGCGTAAGATAAAATGCCCGTAGCGCGATGCTGCGGGCTCATCAACTTCTCCGGCGAAATGACTTAAGCCTCCACCTGATGGTACTCTGTGACGCATTCACGATGTCTCTATCGTCCGGGTTTCGTTTCAAAATGATCGGCAGGGTTGGGTAAATAACCATGGATTTACAAAACACATCTAACAGGATCGTCGTTCTCGATACCGAAACCACCGGTATGAACAAACTCGGCGTCCATTACGAAGGGCACCGGATTATCGAAATCGGTGCTGTTGAAGTAATTAACCGCCGTCTGACAGGGCGCAATTTCCACGTTTATCTCAAACCCGATCGTCTGGTCGACCCTGAAGCTTTCGGCGTTCATGGGATCAGTGACGAATTCCTGGCCGACAAACCGGTGTTTGCCGACATCGCCGACGATTTTATCGAATACATTCGCGGTGCAGAATTAGTCATTCATAACGCAACGTTCGACATCGGCTTTATGGATTACGAGTTCGGCATGCTTGACCGTAATGTGCCGAAAACCGAAACCTTCTGCAAAATCACCGACAGTCTGGCGATGGCGCGAAAGCTGTTTCCCGGCAAGCGTAACAACCTCGATGCGCTGAGCGATCGCTACCTGATCGACAACAGCAAACGAACGCTGCACGGCGCATTGCTCGACTCCGAAATTCTTTCAGAAGTTTATCTGATGATGACCGGCGGGCAGACCAGTATCAAATTCACTCACGAAGGTGAGCAGAATACCGGGGCAGACGGGTTGGGGATCCAGCGCGTGGCGCGTCCGGTGTCCGGGTTGAAAGTCATTACGGCTTCAGAGCAGGAGCTGGCGTGGCATGAAGAACGGTTAGATTTAGTGGTGAAAAAGGGCGGCAGCTGTTTATGGCGTTCGTGATGCGTATTTTCTGCAATTTGTATTGAAAATATCCGGTGTGTGGAAAAACTGTGCAGTCGGTAGAAAATATCAGGAAAAGCATTGACGTAATGGCGGGTATTCCTTAATATCCGCCTCGTTCTTAACCAGAACAAAACGCGGAGCGGTAGTTCAGTTGGTTAGAATACCTGCCTGTCACGCAGGGGGTCGCGGGTTCGAGCCCCGTCCGTTCCGCCACTATTCAGAAGCCCTGAGTGAGAAATCACTCAGGGCTTCGTCGTTTCAGCCTTCCTGGCTTTTTCCCCTGTTACAACGATTTATTCCACTTCTGTTTTCATATAGCCCATTGCGTTACCTGTCGCGCGGTCATGACGGGCGATATAGCGATAAAAACCGCCCGCCAGAAATGCCCCGATGAACCAGCTGAAATTCGCCACCTGATGCAGGCTCGGCGTAAAGCTGATGACCAGACCAATCAGCACCGCAGGCACCAGCGCGCCGATGGCTTTCGGGTTGAACCCGTTGCGGTACCAGTAACGGCCGGAAGGGGAGGCGTTAAACAGCGCATCGACATCCATATGACCGCGTTTGATCAGGTAATAATCCGCCAGCAGAATGCCAAACAGCGGCCCGATGAATGCCCCGAGAACATCGAGCGTGTAGTGGATCAGCTCCGGTGACTGGAACAGGTTCCACGGTGTCAGTAAAACAGAGCCGACGGCGGCAATCATCCCTCCGGTACGGAAACTGATTTTCTGCGGCGAACAGTTAGAGAAATCGAACGCCGGTGATACGAAGTTCGCCACAATATTGATACCAATCGTCGCGATGATCATGGTCAGTAGCCCGAGTGCCACGGCTACGCTGTTACCCACGCGGCTGACCGTTTCAATCGGGTCAGTAATCATCTGGCCAAACAGGGATTGTGTACCGGAAACAATCACCACGGTCACAATCGAGAACAGCAGGAAGTTAAACGGCAGGCCCCAGCGGTTACCGCGACGGATTTCGCTCATGCTTTTGCCGTAACGTGAAAAGTCACCGAAGTTGAGCAGCGGGCCGGAGAAATACGAGACGACCAGCGCCGTGGCGGTCAGCATTTCCCAGCCCTGCTGGCCGACGGTCAGCGTTTTTGTCGACAGCGTGAAAGAGATATTGCTCAGCCCGGTTTTATACAAAATCCATCCGGCCAGCATCAGCATCACGACGTACACCGCCGGGCCCGCCACGTCGATAAAACGCTTAATTGCGCTCATGCCGTGCCAGAACACCATCGCCTGCAATACCCACATAATGCCGAAGCAAATCCATCCCAGCGCAGATAAGCCCAGCCAGTGCGGCACGGTCAGCGGCGTCAGGGACGGGAAGAATTTCAGCAGCACCAGCATTAACGCGCTGGCCGCCAGATAGGTCTGAATGCCATACCACGCAAACGCGATCAGCCCGCGGATCACTGCCGGAATATTCGCCCCGAACACGCCAAATGCCTGACGGCAAATCACCGCGTATGGCACGCCAGCCTGCTGGCTCGGCTTCGCCACCAGGTTGGCACAAATCTGCACGATACAAATCCCGCACAATAAACACAGCAGCACCTGCCAGCTGGTCAGCCCGAGCGTGAAGAAACTCGCTGCGACCACATAGCCGCCCATACTGTGTACGTCGGACATCCAGAAAGAAAAAATGTTGTACCAGCTCCAGTTTTGGTCACGAGTGGGAGCTAAATCATCATTACACAGCCGCGGGCTGTAATAAGGTTTGATGATCCCGGCGCCTTGTTCGGATGACGCCGTGGCGGAGGTGATTTCCTGATTTGGCATAAATCGTGCTCCTGTCATTAACAACATGTAAAAGTCGGAAGCCGGTGACCGGCTGCCCAAAGGTGAAAAGCAGTCACAGGAGCACTGCACGAATCAGGCCATATTTCATTTTTGTATACAAAAAATAATTTTCATGTATACGATTAATCTATCGAACGGTATACGGAGTAACGGCAATGACCAGTTGGAGCGGGCTGAATACGGCCTATTTTACCGAGGATAAGGACGACCACATTTACAACGCGCTGGTGAAATCGATTGTTGAACACCAGCTTTTGCCGGGCAGTAAATTGCCGGAAGAAGCGCTGGCTGAAGTTTTTTCTGTCAGCCGGACGGGCATCCGGCGCGTGTTGCAGCGCCTTGCCGCAGTGCAACTGGTCACGCTGTTGCCCAAGCGTGGTGCGCATGTCACCACGCCGGATGCAGAAGAATCCCGCGACGTTTTCACCACCCGAAAGATTCTTGAATGCGCCAACCTGCCGCTGGTGATCGCGCATTGCCAGTCCACGCATCTGGTGGCGCTGAAAAAACTCGTACAGGAAGAAAAGCGCGCCCACGACGAACGTAATGGCCCGGCCGCAATCCGGCTTTCTGCTGCTTTCCACGTCCAGCTTCAGGCGATTTCCGGCAACAAAGTGCTGACCGAATCGGTTTCTCAGCTCACGCTGCGTTCTTCACTGGCGATTGCCGCCTGGGGCGCGCCGTGGCAACAGGGCTGCCGGTGTCATGATCACGATGATTTACTGGAACTGATGAAAAAGCGGGACGTTGCCGGGCTGACGCAAAGCATGTCGCATCACTTCGACAGCATCGTTTCCAGCCTGCGTTTTGAGCAAAATAAAGGGCAGGTGCCTGATTTCGCGAATATCTTTTCCTCTCATCTTCTGGTCGCCGGAAAGGAGCCAGAGTGATGACAAAACCGCTTTGTATACAATTGATCAACCCGAACACCAGTCTGGCGATGACAGAAGTCATGGCGCAAACCGCGCGCTCTGTTGCTGCCGAGGATACACAAATTGTGGCGGTTTGTCCGCAGGAAGGCGCGCCGTCGATTGAAGGGCATTTTGATGAGGCGATTGCCACGCTCGGTGTTTTGCAGCAGGTGAAAGCCGGGCGCGAAGCCGGCGTGGACGGCCATATCATTGCCTGTTTTGGCGATCCGGGCTTACTGGCCGCGCGTGAGCTGGCGCGTGCGCCGGTCATCGGCATTGCCGAAGCGGCCATGCATCTGGCCACGATGCTGGCGACGCGTTTTTCCATCGTCACCACTTTGCCAAGAACCCTCACTATTGCCCGCCATTTACTGCATCAGTACGGTTTCGAGCGTCATTGCGCGGCGCTGCATGCGATCGATCTTCCGGTGCTTTCGCTCGAAGACGGCAGCGGGCTGGCGCAGCAGAAAGTGCGTGAACAATGCATCGCCGCGAAAAAATCGGATGGCAGCGGGGCGATTGTACTGGGCTGCGGCGGTATGGCCGATCTGGCGCAGGAACTGACGCTGGAGCTGAATATTCCGGTGATCGACGGCGTCAGTGCGGCGGTCAAAATGGTCGAGTCGCTGGCCGCACTTCGCCTGACCACCAGTAAGCACGGTGATCTGGATTATCCGCTGGAAAAACCCTTGTCTGGCCGCTTTGCCGGACTGAATCTGAGAGATAACCATGCCTGAATTCGATAACGGTTTTACTGACAATTACCCGCGCGACCTGATTGGCTATGCCGGCCGTCCGCCACACGCAAACTGGCCGGGTAATGCCCGGATTGCGGTGCAGTTCGTCCTCAACTATGAGGAGGGCGCGGAAAATAACGTCCTGCACGGCGACGCCGGTTCGGAACAATTTCTCTCAGATATTATCGGCGCAGCCAGTTTTCCCGACCGTCATATGTCGATGGATTCACTGTATGAATACGGCTCACGCGCCGGTTTCTGGCGGATCCACAATGAATTCCAGAAGCGCGGCCTGACGCTGACCGTTTTCGGTGTCGCGATGGCGCTCGCGCGTAACCCGGAAATCGTCAGCGCCATCAAAGCCGCGGATTACGACGTCGTGAGCCACGGCTGGCGCTGGATCCATTATCAGAACATGAGCAAAGCCGAAGAGGCGGAGCACATGCAAAAAGCCATCACCGTACTTCGCGACCTGTTCGGTAAAGCGCCATCCGGCTGGTACACCGGCCGCGACAGCCCGAACACCCGTCAGCTGGTCGCCGAATCAGGCGGATTCCAGTACGACAGCGATTACTACGGCGATGATCTGCCGTTCTGGACGCCGGTAAAACTGGAAAATGGCGAAACGAAACAGCATCTGGTGATCCCGTACACGCTGGAAACCAACGACATGCGGTTTGCCTCCCCGCAGGGTTTCAATACCGGCGAGCAGTTCTTTACCTATCTCAAAGATACTTTTGACGTGTTGTACGAAGAAGGCGAAACGTCACCCAAAATGATGTCGGTCGGGATGCATTGCCGGATCCTGGGTCGCCCCGGGAGATTTCGCGCTTTACAGCGGTTTCTCGATTACATCGGGTCACACGAGAAGGTATGGGTGTGTAAGCGGCAGGACATTGCCGACCATTGGGTTAAACATTTCGGTGTTTAATCTCGAAATTCAAATTCAAATTCAAATTCAAATTTAAAATCAAATTCAAAACCTTGGGCTCGCCGCCCAAACTGGCCCAGAGGACGCGTAAGCGCGCGCCCTCTGGACTCCCGCGCTTTTTCACTGCGCGCTGTCGCGGGCACGACGGACATGTTCTGTTGCTTTAGTGGGTGGCGAAAATCCAGGTGCTTCGCACTACCTTCTCTCGGTCTTCAAGCCATAGGTCTTGAAGCCGCTCCGTTCAGCTGAATTTTGAGCACGCCAATCCACTTTTCTAAAAGATGAAAAACAGTCTGCCGTTAATTTTAAGATGGTGCGGGCGATTCAGAAATCTTGCTGAACGGAGCGGCCTGAAGACCTGAGGCTTCAGGACCGAGAGAGGGAACCGCGTAGCGGCAAGATTTCCAGCCTGTCACTGCGGTTGCTGAAACATAGCCAGCGAGCGATAGCATGCAGTTAAAAGACGTGGGAGATCCAAGAGGGGCCCGTCCTGGCCCCTTTTGGGCGGTTTCGGCGCAGCGTGAAAAGTGATCGCTGATATTGAGAAACCGAAAATGTCACCGTTCAGATTTCCCCTCGGTGGGAACCGAAAATTCCACAACTCATTTTTATCCCGGTTAAACCGAAAAAGGTTTCCTCAGCTTTCCAAAGCTGAACCGCCCAATGGTTCGGTCAAACCATCAGACTCACATGGGCGGCCACAATCTTCCATCCGCTCGCCATTTTCACCCATGTCTGCTGCTGACGCCCGATTTTGTCCGTGCCTTCACGGCGAAACTCCGTGCTGGCGACGGCCATGTCATCACCAAATGTGGTGATGGTCGTATTGACCAGTTCCCTGTCTAACCCTTGCGCCGATCGCGCTGAGCGAAATGCCCGGATGGCTTCGATGCCGTAAAGATTTTCTCCCGCGCCAAAGCGTACGGTGCGCGGGTCGTGCCAGAACAGTTCGTCGAGAACGGCGGTATCGTTGGTGATCAGCGCCTGTTCATAGCGATAAAAGGCCGCATTCATTTCGGCAAGGATCGCCGGGCGGTCGATATGTTCAGTTTTCATGATTTCGTCTCTTACTCTTTTGCTTCACCCTGGAAAACGGGATGCAGGTTGTTACGCGGGCATCACCGGAGAACTGCTGACTTTCACTATACCCTGAAGTTCGAGCGCCCGTGCTGCACGCAGACACAGGTCTTCGCGCCACGGCGGCGCAATCAGTTGTAATCCTATTGGCAGGCTGGTCGATGTCGTGACCGGCACCGTCACTACCGGTAAACCGAGGAACGAAATTGGCTGCGTCAGCATACCCATATTGGCACGTGTCGGCAGATCCTGACCGTTAATTCTGATGGTGTCCTGACCAATCAGCGTTGCCGGGCATGGCGTGGCAGGGGCAATCAGAATGTCCCAGTGATTAAACAGGGGCAAGATTTGTTCCTGAAAATGCTGACGGAAACGCTGTGCCTGCACGTACCATGCCGCCGGGATCATCGCGCCGGCCAGTAAACGCTCGCGCGATAACGGTTCAAACTGTTGCGGGATACTGCGCAGTTTTGGCAAATACTGATTGCCGCCTTCAGAAGCACTGATGATAAATGCCGCTGAACGCGCCAGTTCGGCCTGTGGCATTTCAACTTCTTCCTGCGCTTCAAGAGCCTGAGCAATCTGGCGCACGGCAGCTTTAGCGTGGTCGTCGCACCAGGTCGCAAAATAGCCGCCCAGCACCGCAGTACGCAAACCCTGCTGGCCGCGTCCGAGCTGAGAAAAAGTGGCAGTCACGGGTTTATCTGCCTGGAAGTGATCTTGAGAGTCTGTGCCCTGAATCGCGTCATAGACCTGCGACAGATCCTCGCTGCACCTCGCCATCGGACCGATGTGATCAAGACTGGCGACAAACTGCTGGCTGCCGCGGCGGGAGATCCGTCCGAAGGTCGGTTTCAGGCCGAGAATACCGCTCAATGATGCAGGCACGCGAATGGATCCGTTGGTGTCGCTGCCGAGCGTAAAATGCACCAGACCGGCAGCGACGGCAGCGGCAGAACCGCCGGACGATCCTCCGGCGACGCGTGCCAGATCACGCGGGTTACGGGTGGCACCATAATGGCTGTTTTCGGTAGTGAAACCGTAGGCGTAAGCATCCATGTTCAGCATGCCGGAAAGCATCGCGCCCTGTGCGGCGAGGCGTGAAACGGTCCAGGCATCATGACGTGCGGCGGCGTTGCTGCTGTTGAGGCTCGCACCCGCCAGCGTAACTTCACCGGCGACGTCCAGCAGGTTTTTCACCGCATACGGAATGCCTGCCAGCGGTGCCAGTGCGGTTCCGCTGGCGCGGGTTTTATCCACTTTAGCGGCCTCACTCAGCATGCGTTCGCGGGTGATATGCGTATACGCGTTGATGACCGGATTGGCCTGTTCAACGGCGTCCAGCGTGGCGCTGGCAATTTCTGTGGCTGAGATTTCACCCTGCGTAATGGCCTGATGAAGCTGATTAATCGTGAAATTATCAAACGATTTCATGCTCTGTACACCCCGGCGATTTCCAGTCGCGAATCGAGCGGTAAATCCATCAGCGGTTGCGCCATTTGCGCGATACGGCTGAACTGCACCAGCAGTTCCTGACGGCGTACATCGTCGAGTTCCAGCGCCAGAACGGACTCCATCTGGCGGATGTAAGCGGCCCAGTCTGTGGCCGCAGGCGTATTTTTCATGATCAGTTCCTCAGTTTAAAAACCGGCCGCGCTGCCGTTGCTGCGCGGGTCGGAAGCGCCTTCAAACATGCCGTTGGTGTGGCGGACAATGGCTCCGGCATGGCCGACGGCTTCACTGAAATCCGGCAACAGTTCGACATCGTGACCGCGCTGTCTCAGTCCGGCCTGCGTCGGATAGGCGAAACGGCCTTCCAGTTTCAGGGAGTCCGAGCTTTCCCCCCATGTACGACCCAGCAGCCAGCGCGGCCCGCTGATCGCCTGCTGCAAGGATTGTCCCTGCACCACATGGCGGATAAACACCGCAGCCTGCGTTTGCGGCTGACCGTCGCCGCCCATCGAACCGTAAACCATGGTGCGCCCGTCGTATAAACGTGCGGCGGCAGGATTCAGGGTATGAAACGGTTGTTTACCCGGCGCCAGTGCCAGTAAATGGCTGGCATCGAGGCTGAATGAGGCGCCACGGTTTTGCCACAGCACGCCACTCTGGGGCAGAACGACGCCACTGCCGAACTCATGATAGATGCTCTGAATAAACGATACCGCCAGCCCGCTGCTGTCCATCACGC
>Ga0153981_1000062_pt1 | contig 33305 bp, 26 predicted proteins | sample TSGA065MetaG_FD_104714 | JGI IMG/M metagenome (GOLD analysis project Ga0153981, IMG submission 104714) | Attine ant fungus gardens microbial communities from Georgia, USA - TSGA065 MetaG | ecosystem: Host-associated > Fungi > Mycelium > Unclassified | place: USA: Georgia, Magnolia Springs State...
CATAATAATCACCTGAATTTAGAAAATTATTTACATTCTATTCCCGCCGTTTCTCTCCTTTTATGAGGTTAATGATGACCCGCACCGGACAGCTTTCCCCTGCCTCTGCCAGCCAGTCACGCCGCGCGTTAGTCGCCGGTTCAGTGGGCAACTTTCTCGACTGGTAAGAATTTGTCGTTTACGGTTATCTGGCGACACTGATCGCCGGTAACTTTTTCACGCTCGAAGGCCAGACCGGCATGACCGGTTTGCTTCTGACGTACGCATCGTTTGCACTGGCCTTTTTCTGCCGCCCGATTGGCGCCATTATCTTTGGCCGCATCGGCGACCGCATTGGCCGTAAGCCCACGCTGATTGCCGTGGTATTACTGATGACCCTCGCCACCGCCATCATCGGTATCCTGCCGACTTACGCACAAATTGGCGTCGCCGCGCCGCTGTTACTGACGCTGATGCGCATGTTCCAGGGCCTGTTTGCAGGCGGTGAATTTGGCGGCGCAGTTTCGCTGATGACAGAGTTCGCCCCGAAAGGCAAACGCGGAATTTACGGCGCGTGGCAGTCTTTCACCGTTTCACTCGGCCTGCTGACCGGCGTGGCGCTGGTGGCCATTCTGGTGCAGTGGCTGCCGGATGCTGAAATGAAAGCCTGGGGCTGGCGCATTCCGTTCCTGCTGGCCCTGCCGATGGGGCTGGTGGCGCTTTATCTGCGCCTTAAACTTGACGAAACACCGACCTTTATTGCCAGCCAGAAACCGGAAAAAAACGCGCCGCGCACGGCGGAAGAAAAAGCCTCAACGCTGGCAACCGCCAAAGCTATCGCGCTGGGGATTGGCCGCATGATGGGCTGGTCGGCGGGCGGTTACACCTTCCTGGTGGTGATGCCGTCGTATCTGCAAACCTCGCTTCACGCCACGTTTTTGCAGGCGCTGGTCGCGACCGTGCTGGCGAACGTCGGTTTCGCGATTGCGATCCTGCCATCGGGCTGGCTGAGTGATAAAATCGGCCGCAAAAAAGTGATGATGATTGCCGTGCTGGCGGTGATTATTCTCAGCTTTCCGCTGCTGCATCTTCTGCAAAACCCGGAAAGCAGCCTGCTGGCAAAAGGCGTCGCCGTGCTGATTGCCGGTGCAACCATCGGCATGATTGCAGGCCCCGGCCCGGCGATGCTGGCGGAAATGTTCCCAACCCGCGTGCGCTATACCGGCCTCGGGCTGTCGTATTCACTGTCGAACGCCGTGTTCTCCGGCTGCGCCGGACTTATCATCACCGGCCTGATTAAAGAAACCGGGAATCTGGATATTCCGGCGTATTACGTGGTGGCAACCTGCGTGGTCAGCCTGTTTGCGCTGATGACGCTGCGCAAAGACGACCATCTTCGCGAACTGGAAAAATAACCGATGAATCTGCAATCGCGTTTACAGGCTTTGCAGGGCAGCTTTTCACCGGCTGAAAAACGGATCATCACCCTCATTATGCTGAGCCCGCCGGATGTCGCAAAATTGAGCGTAACGGCACTGGCGCAGCTTGCGCAAACCAGTACCGCCACGGTGGTGCGAACCAGCAAACGATTAGGGTTTGAGGGGTACCCCGCGCTGCGGCTGGCGCTGGCGGCAGAATTGCCCCTTGCGCTACCACACGCTGAATCGCCACTGGCGGCAGACATTAATGAAACCGATTCGCCGAAGCAAATCCTGCATAAGCTGCTGGCGTTTGAGGTGGAAGGCGCGACGGCGACGGCGCAGTTGCTGAAAGGCGAATCGCTGGAAGAATCCGTTGCGGCGCTGGCTCAGGCGCGACGGATTGACGTCTACGGCGCAGGCGCGTCTTCGCTTGTAGCACAGGATTTTTGCCAGAAACTGCGCCGCATCGGCCTTATCGCCCAGACGTTCGGCAGCACCGATGAAAGCCTGGTCAGCGCCTGTCAGTTAACGGCGGCGGATGTCGCGCTGGCGATTTCCCATTCCGGCGAAACGGCGGGCGTGCTGGACGCCCTGCTGCATGCGAAAAACGCCGGTGCGGCAACGCTCACCATCACCGCCAATGGCCGGTCACCGCTGGCGCGCAAAGCCGACATTGTGCTGCTCACCAGCAGCCGCGAACTGGGTTTCCGCGCCGCCGCGATGGCGAGCCGCACCAGCCAGTTGCTGATTATCGATTGCCTGTATATCGGCGTCGCGCAGCGTTTACCCGGCGCGCGGGACGCCTTACGCAAAACCCATGACGCCGTGCGCCAGCGCCGCCGCTGATATTCCGGCACTTCACCACGCGCCTTCTATACTTCATAAAACACCCCGTTTTATGCGTTTATCTGAGGGCAGCCATGTTCACCCACCGTTTGGTTTTTCCTGCCAGCGTGCTTCGCGGACGCGGAGCGATTAAACATTTAGGCGCAATGTGCGGACGTCTCGGCCAGCGGACGTTATTGGTCGGCGGTAAACGGGCAATTGCCAGCGTGGAAGTTAAAGTCGCCGATCAGCTCGAACAACAGATGGTCAGTTATCTCGGCAGTGAAATCTTCAACGGCGAATGTTGCCAGCAGGAAATCAACCGGCTGGCGGACGTTTTCCGCACACAGGGCGTTGAAGTGATTATCGCCACCGGCGGCGGAAAGGCGCTGGATACTGCCAAAGCGGCGGGCGTCGCCTGCAATATTCCGGTCGTCACGTTGCCTAGCATCGCGGGCACCTGCTCCGCCGTCACCTCACTGGCGTTTCGTTATCATGAGGACGGCGAGTTCCGCGACATGGTTCCGCTTCCCTGCGGCCCGGCGGCAGCGGTGATCGACGCTGATTTGCTCGCAGCTTCTCCGCTGCCGTGGCTTTCAGCCGGTATCGGCGACACGCTGGCAAAATGGTACGAATACCGTGCCATCAGTGACCTGACCCGGCTCACCGGCCTTGCCGGTGTTGCGAGAACCAACAGTGAACTTTGCTATACGCTCATCGAACACTTCGCCGCCGACGCCTGTTTCGCGGTGCAGGACGGCAAAGCCAACAACGCGCTCGAACAGGTTCTCGATGCGATTTTCCTCTACGCCGGACTGACGTCCATTATGAGCAACGGCGCACACACCGGCGCATCCCACGCGTTATACGAAGGTTTCACCGCCTGCGCTAAAACCCGCCACGTCGCCCACGGTCTGCTGGTAGGCTACGGGAATCTGTGCCTGCTGGCACTCGAAGGCCGCAGCGATGGAGAGCTGCAAACCGCCTTAGCCCTGGCGCGTGCCAGCGCGATCCCGACGCAGCTTTCACATATCGCGCAGGGCCTGACGGAGCAGGATCTGGCAGTGATTATCGACCGGAGTCTGAGTACGCCGGATATGGCAAACATGCCGGGGGATGTCTGTTTCGCAGATGTGAGGGGGGCGATTGAGAGAGTTGAAGGGCTCGCCGCCCAAACGGGTCTTGGTTTTAAATAACCGAAACTTTCTCAGTCCGCCGACAGCCCCCGCTGCAAGTGAGAAACCGAAATCGTCTCGAACTGCTATTAAAACCACCTCCAGTTCGAAACTGTTATACCTGATTATCACCATACTGTTCCTGTTATACCCACTCCCCTTCATGGTTAAATCCCCTTTCATCATCTGCTATAAAAATAGGTCCTCTCATGTTGGGTTTAGATGCCTTCGAACTGGCGCGTATACAGTTCGCTTTCACCGTTTCTTTCCATATAATTTTCCCCGCCATCACCATCGGGCTGGCCAGTTTTCTGGCGGTGCTTGAAGGGATGTGGCTTAAAACCAAAAAAGAGGAATATCGCGACCTCTATCATTTCTGGTCAAAAATCTTTGCCGTGAATTTCGGCATGGGCGTGGTTTCCGGGCTGGTGATGGCGTATCAGTTCGGGACTAACTGGAGCTTTTTCTCATCATTTGCAGGCAGCATTACCGGCCCCCTGCTAACTTACGAAGTATTGACCGCCTTCTTCCTTGAAGCGGGTTTTCTGGGCGTGATGCTGTTCGGCTGGAACCGTGTCGGCCCCGGTCTGCACTTTTTCGCCACCTGTATGGTCGCGCTCGGCACGCTGATGTCCACGTTCTGGATCCTCGCATCTAACAGCTGGATGCAGACGCCGCAGGGCTTTGAGATCGTCAACAATCAGGTGGTGCCGGTGGACTGGCTGAAAGTCATTTTCAACCCGTCGTTTCCCTACCGTTTGCTGCATATGACCACCGCCGCATTCCTGTCATCGGCGTTTTTCGTCGGCGCGTCTGCCGCCTGGCATCTACTTAAAGGGCGCAATACCCCGGCGATGCGCACCATGCTGTCGATGGCAATGTGGATGGCGCTGATCGTTTCTCCGGTTCAGGCGCTGATTGGCGACGCGCACGGGCTGAACACGCTGAAATATCAGCCCGCGAAAATCGCGGCAATTGAAGGCCACTGGGAGAATAAAAACAGCGAGCCGTCGCCGCTGATTCTGTTTGGGTATCCGGATAAGGAACGCGAGGAAACGCGTTATTCGCTGGAAATCCCCTATCTCGGCAGCCTGATCCTCACGCACAGCCTGACGCAGCAAATCCCGGCGCTGAAATCATTCCCGAAAGAAGACCGGCCTGACCCGACCATCGTTTTCTACAGTTTCCGCATTATGGCCGGGCTCGGCATGCTGATGATCGTGCTGGGATTGTGGAGCCTCTGGCTGCGCTGGCGCGGTAATCTTTATGAAAACAGAGCGTTTTTGCGGTTTGCATTACTGATGGGGCCGTCTGGTCTGATTGCCCTGCTGGCGGGCTGGTTTACCACTGAAATTGGCCGCCAGCCGTGGGTGGTTTATGGTCTGCTGCGCACGAAAGACGCCGTTTCCAGCCACGGCGAGATGCAGATGAGCATCAGCCTGCTGCTGTTCGTGGTGATTTATTCCTCGGTGTTTGGCGTCGGTTATCTCTACATGATGAAGCTTATCCGCAAAGGGCCGCAGCCGCATGAGGGTCAGAGTCAGGATCACGGCGGACCGGGGCAACATCGCACACCGGCGCGTCCGCTGTCGGCTATTAAAGAACCGCTGAACGACGAAGGAGTCTGAAAATGGGTATCGAACTTCCGCTGATTTGGTTTTTGATCATCGTCTTTGGCGTGATGATGTACGTGGTGATGGACGGCTTTGATCTGGGCATCGGCCTGTTGTTCCCGCTGGTGAAAGCAGAGCATGAGCGCGATGTGATGATGAACACCGTGGCGCCTGTCTGGGACGGTAACGAAACCTGGCTGGTACTCGGCGGTGCGGCGCTGTTTGGCGCGTTTCCTCTGGCGTATTCCGTGGTGCTCGACGCGCTGACTATTCCGCTCACATTAATGCTGTTCGGCCTGATTTTCCGCGGCGTGGCCTTTGAATTTCGCTTCAAAGCCAGTGCGGCAAAGCGCCACGTCTGGGACAAATCGTTTATCGCCGGTTCAGTGCTGGCAACGTTTTGTCAGGGCGTGGTGCTCGGCGCGGTCGTCGGCGGCATTCCGGTGGCTAACCGCGCCTATGCTGGTGGCGCGCTGGACTGGCTGACGCCGTTCAATCTGTTCTGCGGCTTCGGGCTGGTCGTGACCTACGCCCTGCTCGGCTGTACGTGGCTGATTATGAAAACCGAAGGTCGCTTGCAGGAAAGCATGCACCGCTGCGCAAAACCGCTGCTTTTCACCTTTCTGACCGTGCTGGTGATCATCAGTGTCTGGACGCCGCTGACGCACGCCGCCATCGCCACGCGCTGGTTCAGTGTGCCGAATCTGTTCTGGTTCCTGCCGGTTCCGGTGCTGGTGTTACTGGTGGCGTTCTGGATGTTGCGCGCGGTAAACCGTCAGGCACACCACTCGCCGTTCCTGCTGACGCTGGCGCTGATTTTCCTCGGATATACCGGCCTTGGGATCAGCATCTGGCCGAACATTATTCCCCCGTCCGTCTCCATCTGGGAGGCGTCCGCTCCGCCGCAAAGTCAGGGATTCATGCTGGTCGGCGCGCTGTTTATTATCCCGATTATTCTGGTTTATACCTTCTGGAGCTATTACGTGTTCAGAGGGAAAGTAACGCCGGAACAGGGCTATCACTGAGATGCGGAGGAGTAAATGAAGAAGCTCATCAGGGAAATGGATGATGAAACCGTTATCCGTCAGCCTTTCTGGAAACGCGTCGGCTGGATGGCGACTATCTGGCTGGGCAGCGTACTGGCGCTGTTTGTTGTCGCCTCGGTGTTTAAATTGCTGATGGCCGCAGCGGGAATGCGCACGCACTGATTTATTGACGTTTATCCAAACAAAAAACCTCCGTCAAATTTGGCGGAGGTTTTCTTTATTGCAGATAACGACAGCGGATAACGACAGCCAGTCAGCGCAGCAGGTTATCGAGACGATCGTCGTCGATGCCGTCCGGCTCAAGGTGCGCCGTCACATCGGCAAACTTGAACAATTTGCCCACCGCCATTTCGGCCGCGTCGCCGATATCGTGCCCGATATCCACGCTCAGGTTGCCGTCAACTTCCACATGGAACTCCACAAAAACGCGGTCGCCGCCGTTACGGGTGCGGATATCATGCACGCCTTTCACGCCGCTCACGCTCAGCACAGCTTCTTTGACGCGTTTACGGTCATCGGCGCTCAGCTCCCTGTCCAGCAACTGCGTCAGCGCATCCGCCGCCATGCCGCGTGCATTCCAGATCATATAGAAAGAAATCAGCAACGCGCCGATGGAGTCAGAACGCGTCCAGCCAAAATAGCGTTCGAAAATCAGCGCCAGCAGCACGGCGATATTCACCGCAACGTCGGTGATGTAATGCGCGCGATCAGCGGCAATCGCCGTGGAACCGGTGCGCTTCACCACGTACGTTTGCATCAGCACCAGGCCGGTCGCCGCCACACAGCTGATGATAATGACCCAGATCCCCAGCCCGAGTTGCGCCAGCGGCGCCGGGTTAATAATGCGCCCGATGGATTCCCCGCCGAGCACCAGCCCGGCCGCACCCAGCAACAACGCCTGAACAAAAGCGGCGACGGCTTCGGCTTTGCCGTGCCCGTAACGGTGCCCTTTGTCGGCAGGACGCAGCGCGTAACGCACGCCAATTAACGTCACCATGGACGCAAGTACATCGACCAGCCCGTCTGCTGCCGACGTCAGCAAAGCAATAGAGCCCGTCGCCACCCATGCCCAGACTTTGATGCACACCAGCACCAGCGCCACGCAGACAGAAACCAGAGAAGCGATACGCGTCAGCCCTTTATAGGAAGGGGCCGGGCGACTCATGAATGGCTCCGGACAAGCCGGTTTTTTTGAGAATTATTCACAGGAATTCCTGAAGCAGAGGATCAACTAAATTTGATAAATACAAATACCAGTCCGGCATTATAACCCATTTTCATTTTTTAAGACCTTCCCTATGGTTTGGATCTTCGTGCCCTGACTAAGGTTTATTGACCTATATTTACTTGCATTTACATCAATACAATCTAGCTTAAAACAAGATTTCTTTGTTCCGGCGCGCGGTCGCCGATAACCAGAAGAGCACTATGACAAACGATAACAATGCAAAACCTTCCGCGTCAGATGACGCACGTTCCGAACAGTCAGAACTCGACTCCAGCCAGGTGAAATCAGGAGAAGGCCACACACAGGACAATAAATCTTCCCATAACGACGCCGGAGAACCGGACGAGAAACGCAAAGGCCCCGGCAAAAAGCCGCTGATTATTCTCGGTATTGTTGTAGTTGTCATGCTGGTCGTGGCGCTGGTCTGGTGGCTGATGACCAAAGATCAGATCAGCACCGACGATGCCTTTACCGAAGGCGACGCCGTGACCATCGCGCCGAAAATCGCCGGTTATGTCACTAATCTGGCGGTGAAAGATAACCAGTTTGTACATAAAGGCGATCTGCTGGTCGAAATCGATCCCCGTGATGCCACCGCGCAGCGCGATGCCGCGCAGGCGCAGCTTGGGCTGGCGGTTGCCCAACTGCATCAGGCGCAGGTTCAGTATGATCTGGCGAAAGTGCAGTATCCGGCGCAGCTGGCGCAGGCAAAGGCTCAGCAGACGCGTGCGGAAGCCAACTTACTTAACGCTACGGCAGATTTCCGTCGTCAGCGTGGTGTCGATCCGCGGGCAACCACGCAACAGAATATCGATACGTCCAACGCGCAGGTGCGTTCAGCCGCCGCAGACCTGGAAAATGCCAAAGCGCAGGTGCAGGTCGCCGCGCAGGTTCAGCTGAATATTCGTCAGGCCGAAACCAACGTTGAAGCCCGTCAGCAACAGGTTGAACAGGCCAAAGCGCAGCTCGAAAACGCCACACTGAATCTCTCGTATGCGCAGGTTCGCGCACCGTTCGACGGCTACGTCACCAAACGTAATGTGCAGCTCGGTACGCTGGTGCAGGCCGGTTCGTCGCTGTTCTCGGTGGTGTCGAAAGAGATCTGGATCGCCGCCAACTATAAAGAATCGCAGCTTGAGCGCATGCGTCCGGGCAATAAAGTTGAAATCACCGTGGATGCGTTCCCGGATATCAAACTTCATGGTCACGTCGACAGTATTCAGCAAGGCACCGGCTCGCGCTTCTCGGCCTTCCCGGCCGAAAATGCCACCGGTAACTATGTGAAAATTGTGCAGCGCGTTCCGGTCAAAATCGTCATCGACAGCGGCCTGGATGAAAATCATCATCTGCCGCTCGGCCTGTCTGTTGAACCGACGGTGACCGTCGAATGAATGAAGATCGCAGCTACTGGAAACCCAAGGCCAATCCGTGGGCAGTTGCCGCCGTCGTAACCATTGCGGTGTTCATGGAAATCCTGGACACCACCATCGTTAACGTGGCGCTGCCGCACGTCGCCGGTTCGCTGTCCTCCAGTTATGACGAATCGACCTGGGTTTTAACGTCATATCTGGTGGCCAACGGCATTGTGTTGCCGATTTCCGCGTTCCTCAGCCGCGTGATGGGCCGCAAAACCTACTTTCTGATCTGTATCGCGATGTTTACCGTTTGCTCTTTCCTGTGCGGTATCGCCACTGAGCTGTGGCAGATGATTTTGTTCCGCGTGTTGCAGGGGTTCTTCGGCGGCGGTTTACAGCCGATCCAGCAATCGGTGCTGCTGGATTATTTCAAGCCGGAAGATCGCGGCAAGGCGTTTGGCCTTTCATCGATTGCCATCATCGTGGCCCCGGTTGTCGGGCCGACGCTCGGCGGTTACATCACCGATAATTTCAGCTGGCGCTGGGTGTTTCTCATCAACATTCCGGTGGGGATTATCGCCCTGCTGGCGATTTATCAGTTGCTGGAAGATCCGCCGTGGGAGCGTAAAGCCAAAGGCAAACTCAGTATTGATTACATCGGTATCGGGCTGATTGCGCTCGGGCTGGGCTGTTTGCAGGTCATGATGGACCGCGGTGAGGACGACGACTGGTTTAAATCCGGCTTCATCGTCACCTTTGCGGTGCTGGCGGCAACCGGCATTGTCGGCGCGATTTACTGGCTGCTTTATGCCAAAAAACCGGTGGTCGATCTGCGCTGTATGAAGGATAAAAACTTCGCGGTCGCCGGTTTACTGATGGCCGGTATGGCGATGATTTTGTACGGCAGTTCGGTAGTGATTCCGCAGCTGGCGCAACAGCAGTTAGGCTATACCGCCACGCTCTCCGGGCTGGTGATGTCGCCCGGCGCGGTGCTGATTGTGTTGTCGATCCCGCTGGTGCTGAAACTGATGCCGATTGTGCAGACGCGTTACATCATTGCTTTCGGCTTCTTCCTGCTCGCCGCGTCGTTTATCTATTCTGCCACTCTGACGCCGGACGTCGATTTCACAACGCTGGTGATGTACCGCAGCGCGCAGTCGATCGGGCTGGGCTTCCTGTTTGTGCCGCTGACGACCATCGCGTTCATCACTATTCCGCAGCGGATGAACGCCGACGCCGCCGCGCTGTTTACCATGTTCCGTAACGTCGCAGGCTCGATCGGGATTTCGCTGGCAACGGCCGGTGTGACCGAACGAACGCAGGCACACAGTGCACACATGGCGCACAACATGTCGCCGCTGAATGAACAGTTTAATCAGGCCGTCAGCAAAAGTGCCGCCGCGATCCGCGATTTCGCCCACGTCGTCGGCGACCCGATGCAGCTCGCCACCGTGAAGATGTATCAGGAAATGATCTCGCAATCGCGCATCCTGGCTTACATCGATGTGTTCGGCTATTGCGCCATCGTCGCTGTTATTTTGATCCCATTTTGTTTCCTGCTTTCGCCGGTTAAGAGCGAAGGTAATGCCGGAGCACATTAAGTTGAATACGACCCGGAAGTTAAATAAGACCACGCTGTTTACCGTTTCGGCTCTCACGCTGGCGCTGGCGGGCTGCTCAGTGGGCCCTGATTACCAGAAACCGAACCCGGTCACGCCGGGCGCTTATAACGACATGACGAAGCCGAAAGACGCCGACGGCGCCTCTATCGCCCTGCCGTCAGAGCCGAATCCGTTATGGTGGAAAGCGTTTAACGACCCGCAGCTCGACAGCCTGATCACCCGTGCGATTGCCGGGAATATCTCCCTGCAACAGGCGGTGCTGCGCATTGCCGGTGCCCGCGAACAGGTCAAACAGGCTGAAGGCGCCTGGCTGCCGTCGGTTCAGGGCAGCGCGAAAGCCACGCGTCAGCAGCTTGGCCTGAAGGGCATTCTGGATTCCAGCGGGGCTTCACAGCAGCTGAACGATCTCAGCCCGGAAGCGTCCAGCGCCATTGATACGGCGACACGCCCGGTCAATCTGTATCAGGGAAGTTTCGATGCCAGCTGGGAGCTGGATCTATTTGGCGGCACGCGGCGTCAGGTTGAGGCCGCGAATGCGCAGACGCAATCTTCCGTCGAACAGCGTAACGATGCGCTGGTGTCGCTGGAAGCCGAAGTCGCCCGCACGTATCTGCAACTCCGCGGTGCGCAAAGCGTGACGGCGGCGATTCAGACGCAAATCGACGTGGCGCAGCAGACGCTGGATCTCACGCAAAACCGCCAGAAGAACGGCCTTTCGCCACAGCTGGATGTCGAAAATGCCCGCGCACAGCTGGGTTCATTGCGCGCCCAGTTGCCGCAGTATCAGGCGCAGGAGCGTCAGGCGATGAACGGGCTGGCGGTTCTGCTCGGCCAGACGCCGGGCTCGCTGGATGCCGAACTGACCGCACCAAAACCGATGCCTGCCCTGCCCGCCGCCGTCCCGGTTGGCGTCCCGTCGCAGCTCGCGCGTCGTCGCCCGGACGTGCGCAAAGCCGAAGCCGATCTTCACGCGGCGACGGCCAATATCGGCGTCTCCGTCGCGCAGATGTTCCCGAGTATTTCCCTCACCGGTCAGTTCGGGATGCGTAACACTGACGTCAGTTATCTCGACAACTGGAGCAGCCATTTCTACTCCTTTGGCCCGCAGGTCACGCTGCCGATCTTCCAGGGCGGACGTCTGGTTTCCAGCGTGCATCTTTCCCGTGCGCAGCAGGCCAATGCCGCGCTGAATTATCGCCAGACGGTGCTGACCGCGCTTCAGGACGTCGATAATGCGCTGGTGAATTACCGCACGGATCAGGATCAGGTGAACGGATTAGACCAGACGACCGAAGCGTTACAGACGGCGTTTGATCTCGCCAGCGACAGTTACCGTCAGGGACTTTCGACGTTCATCAACGTGCTCGACGCCCAGCGCCAGCTCGCGCAGGCGCATCAGCAATCCGCCGAAGCGAAAGTGAAAACCAGCACCGATCTGGTGTCACTGTACAAAGCCCTCGGCGGCGGCTGGGAGCCCTACCAGAACGTCGATTTACCGACCTACACCGTGTTTGGTCCGGCGGCAACGACGGATGTGAAAGTCAAAACGACGTCGGGGATAACGCCGTAAAGGCGGTTTAATGTGACGAGATAAAATCCGAAGGCGTGACCGGGGCAGGTAAAGAAAAATTCTGCCTCATTCGCTCAACTTCGTTTACCGGCGTCAGCCCGAATAAACGTTTAAATTCGCGGCTGAACTGAGAAACGCTTTCGTAACCCACCTGCACACCCGCTGCTGAAGCCGTGAGATTATTGCGTAACATCAGTAATCTGGCCTGATGCAGACGGGTGGATTTCAGATACTGCATCGGCGACGTATCGGTAATGCTTTTGAAATGACTGTGGAAAGTCGGCAGGCTCATTCCCGCCTCTTTCGCCAGCGCATTCACATCCAGATGCGTAGCGTATTCTGTATGCAACTTTCGCAGCGCCTTCATCACTTTGCCGAACTGCCCCTGCATCCTCAGCGCACTGCGCAGCGCGCCGCCCTGCACACCGGTCATCACGCGATAATACAGTTCACGCAGCATCGCTTTTCCCAGAATTTCTGCATCCTGCGGGCACGCCATTATCTGTAAAAAACGCAATACGGAAGCGCGCATAGCTTCATCCATCGGGCTGGACACCATACTTTTTGGCAATTCCAGCGGCTGATACGGATATGCTTCCAGCTGCAACAAAATATCTGCCGCCAGGCTGAAATCGAGCCGCATGTAAATCGCCAGCATCGGCTCATCTTCACTGGCATCGGTTTCCATGGTAAACGGCACGGGCACCGCAACCATCAGATAATGCTGCGCATCATACAAATAGACATCATTCCCGAGAAATCCCCGTTTTCTTCCCTGCACCACAATCACAATTCCCGGCTCATATAAAACCGGCGTGCGCATCAGCGGGCGGTTCGAACGCAGAAAACGCACGTCGGGCAGAGACGTGAGATTGTAGCCCTCCCGCGGCGTCAGCTTATCGAGAAGCGCAACCATCTGACTCGTGGTTGCGGATAATGGGATTGTCATGTTTCCCCCGGAGGTGAACAGAAAAGTCACAACAGTGTGGCAGCGGGCGATATTCCCGTCCAGACGTCTCATAGGATCAGGCAAACATTCGAGAGGATCCGGGCTACGGATTTAACGCCCTGCGCCCTACTCTGGTTTCCCGTTACTGAGGAGCATCTTATGAGCCATTCAAAACTCTTTTTTATTACCGGCGTCAGCAGCGGCTTTGGCCGTGCGCTGGCAGAAGAAGCGCTGAAAGCCGGTCACCGTGTCGCTGGGACTTTGCGTAACCAGCAGGCCAAAGAAGAATTCGACGCGATTGCCCCCGGGCGAAGCTTTGGACATATCCACGACGTGACTGATTTTGCCGGCATTTCGGCGCTGGCGGAGGCCATTGAAAGCGAAACCGGCCCTGTCGATATCCTCGTCAATAATGCCGGATACGGACATGAAGGAATTATGGAAGAATCGCCGCTCAGCGAGGCGTTACACCAGTTTGACGTTAACGTGTTTGGCGCGGTGGCCGTAATCAAAGCGTTTCTGCCTTACTTTCGTGCCCGCCGCCGCGGCCATATTCTCAATATCACGTCCATGGGCGGCTTTATTACGATGCCGGGGATCAGCTATTACTGCGGCAGTAAGTTTGCATTACAGGGGATTTCCGAGACGCTGACCAAAGAGCTGAAACCTTTTAATATTGCCGTCACCGCCATTCAGCCGGGATCTTTTCGTACCGACTGGGCGGGACGTTCAATGGTGCGTTCACCTCGAAGCATTCCGGATTATGACGACACTTTCGGCCCGATCCGCGACACACGTGAAAAACGCAGCGGCCATCAGCCCGGCGATCCGCTGAAAGCCGCTGCGGCCATTTTGTCGCTGATTGACAGCCCCGCGCCACCGGCCTCATTGCTGCTGGGCAGCGATGCTGTCACGTATGTGAGGGAAAAACTGCTACAGATGAATGCGGATATTGATGCGTGGGAAACGCTCAGTCGCTCAACCGATGGCTGAAAAACCTTTTTCAGAATTCCCGATAAACGCATTTCCATCAGACTGCGCTATTCTGTTCAGACATTGAAAACAATCCTGCCTGCGGGCGGGATTTTCGTCTGAATAACAATCGGGTAAAAAATGAACGACATTTCTAACGAAGATAAAAAACCCAGCTGCGATTCAGTAATCAACAGCGTTGCCTACCGTGACGGCAAGCGGTTGCAGGATGTCACCGTCGAAGACATCAGCGAAGTGCTGAAAGAGCCGGACACCTTTGTGTGGCTCGGTTTGTGGCAGCCGGAAGATGCGTACATGCGCAGTATTCAGGAGGAATTCGGGCTGCATGACCTGGCGATTGAAGATGCGCTGACCGCCCATCAGCGGCCGAAAATCGAGCAGTACGGCGAGTCGCTGTTTATTGTCACGCACACCGCGCAAAAGGTGAATGAAACGATCGAGTACGGCGAAACGCATCTGTTTCTCGGCAAAAATTTCCTGATCACCATCCGCCACGGCGCGTCGTCAAGCTACAAGCAAATCCGCAAACACGCCGAAGAACGCCCGGACATGATGAGCAAGGGACCGGCTTACGCGCTGTATTGCGTGCTCGATTCCATCGTTGATAACTATCTGGAAATTCTGCACCGCTACACCGAAGAGTTCGACGCCATCGAAAAGCTGATGTTCCAGAACACGTTTAACCAGCAAGCCGTGCAGCAGGTGTATAAACTGCGCCGCGATCTGCTCTCGCTGCGCAACGCCGCCGTGCCGATGGAGGATATCTGTAACCAGCTCAGCCACCATTATGAAGAACTGATGCCGAAAAGCCTGCGTGCCTATGTGCGTGACGTGCAGGATCACGCGAATCAGGTGATCCGTACCACTGACGATATGCGCGAAATGCTCTCGAACGCCATGCACGTGAATCTGGCGCTGGTGTCGGTGCATCAGAATGAAGTGGTGCAACGTCTCGCGGGCTGGGGGGCAATTCTGGCGATCCCGACCGTGGTATTCAGCCTGTACGGCATGAACTTTAAAAACATGCCGGAGCTGGACGACTGGTGGGGATATCCGGTCACGCTGGGTGTCACGATCGCCGGTTGTGCATGGTTATACTGGAAACTCAAAAAATCGGGCTGGCTCTGATATTATCACCTGAAGCCACACGTTAATTAACATGCGAATAACAGAAGCCGCTGTTATTCGCTCTCTTTAATTATCCTGACAAATTTACCGCAGACTTATTCTATTTCCCCTTCCCTCTGTGCGTTATTTCCTTATATACTCCTTCGCATCTTTCCTTTACGGAAATAACCTTAATATGTCAGTGCGTTCCGCGATTTCACAGTTTATGCATTCACTGCGCTTGCCCGGCAAGCGGATCAGTGCGTTGCTGTTCGCCTTGTGCTGGCTGCTGTTGAATTCTCAGCTGGCCCTCGCCAGCCATCAGTGCGACATGCGCCCGCCGGTAGAAAACACCACGATGTCGCACAATGAATATATGCAAATGCCTGATTCACCTGAGCATATGCAAAGTCAGTCAGTGCTGTGTGAAAAGCACTGCGTACCGGAAAGAACCCAGACAGACAACGGAAATGTGCCCATTTTAGCGCTTCCGGTTGTCCCGGCACTCGCCGTCATTACCCTCGATGCCAGCGTGGCGGTCACCACCGCCGACTGGGTGGCTCCACAAGTCACAGCCCCGCCTGCTGAAGTTCAGTTCTGCCGATACCGGGAATAGCCCCTGCTGTCAGAGGATGCATCTCCTTGCATCTGAATAATCTTATTTATCTGCCGTAATAACGGCGTTTATCTGATATGACAGTATTGGAGTTATTCCCATGCGTACAATTTTAAATAGTTTTGTCTTTAGTCTTTTCTTTATTTCCGCTTATTCCTTTGCAGAAACGATGCAAATGGATGGCCACACTATGGCGATGGAAAACGTTCAGACCTATGAATCTGAAGGTGTGATCACGCAATGGCAATCCGACCGCGTGGGAATTTCTCATCACGCCATTCCTGCCCTTAAATGGCCCGCCATGACCATGAATTTCCGGTTACCACCGGAAATCGCCGCGAACTCCCTGCCCGCCGGTACGCCGGTGGCGTTCAGCTTTGTCAAAACGGATACGGCTTATCAGTTACTGACGCTGACACCGCTGAAACGCTGAACGGGAGAAACACCATGTTGAATTTACCGCGTCACCCTTGGGTGACGTGGCACTGGCTGCTGGCTTTTATGCCGGTCAGCGCCTTTGCCACACCCGTTTCTCTTCCGCAGGCGCTGGTGGCCGCGCAGGGATATTCGGCTGAGCTTTCTGCCAGCCGCCATCAGATTAACGCGCTGGAAAACCGGGCGGATTCCGCCATGCAATTGCCGGATCCGAAGCTGAAATTCGGGATTGAAAACCTGCCCGTCGGCGGCAGTAACGACCAGCGTTTCACCCGCGAAGGCATGACCATGGAGCGGATTGGCATCATGCAGGATTACGTGAGCAGCAGTAAGCGCGAGCGTAAGGCCGGTACATTGCGCGCCGAATCCCGGCAGGCGGCGGCGAACGGCCAGAGCATTCGTGCTCAGCTACAGCGCGATACAGCGCAGGCCTGGATGGAACTGGCCATTGGCAATGAAACCGTAAAGCAGCTGAAGGCGCTGGTGGATGAAAGTCAGCGGCAAATTGGCGTGCAGCGCGGCGGCGTCAGCAGTGGCAGCGCCTTGCCTGCGTCGGTGCTCGACGCACGTCTGACGCTCCTCAGCATGCAGGATAAACTCACCGAAACCGGACGCGACGTGCAGCTGGCACGCACCCGGCTGAGCCAGCTGACCGGCATCGATCAGCCCGAAATTCTCGGTGCCATTCCGCCGGTCAGCGAACTGCCCGCCGAAGCCACACAGGCCGACAGCATCAGCCAGCATCCCGAAATTCTCCAGGCGCGGCGCGAGGCGGAAGTGGCGCAGGCAAAATCGTCAGAATCAGCGATTGCCGCACTGCCGGATATCGGCGTTGAAGTCTATTACGGTCGCCGCGCCGACAATTATGACGACCTCGCGGGCGTGATGGTCACCGTTGATTTGCCGCTGTTTACCGCATCACGTCAGGACAAAGATCACGCCGCCGATCAGTCGATGGCTATGGAAAGTAATGACCGGCTGGCGCAGCTCATCCGCACGCATCAGGCGCAACTGACCACGCTGCTCGCGCAATATCAGGCGGCCAATACCCTGTGGCAGCGGCAGAAAAATGATGTTGTTCCGCTGCAACAACAACGCGTCAGCGTGATTCAGGCGCAATACCGCGCCGGAAAAAGCAGCCTGAATGACGTACTGGAAGCCCGCCGCAGCCTGCTCGACAGCCAGATTACCCAGCGGAATGCCGAACTGGACGTCGCCCGCTATTGGGTCGCCCTGCGCTATCTGGCACCTCAGGAGAACAACTGATGACTACCGTTAAAACTTACGGCCTGCTGGCGCTTTGCGTCGCGGCCGCGCTGGCCGTGGGTTACCAGGCCGGACGCCATAATGCGCCTGCTGAATCAAAAACGGCGACTGCGCCTGCCGGACGAAAAGTGTTGTACTGGTACGACCCGATGACGCCGGATCAGCGTTTTGATAAACCGGGCAAATCGCCGTTTATGGATATGGATCTGATGCCCCGTTACGCCGACGAAGTGGCCGACGACGGCGGCGTCACGGTCAGCGCCCGTCAGCAGCAGAATCTCGGAATGCGCAGCGCGAAAGTTGAGCGCCGCGTCATTTCCTCCCCGCTGAATGTTTACGGCACGGTCACAGCCGACGAACGCAGCCTGCGCACGGTGGCAGCCCGCGCAGGCGGTCTGGTGGAAAAACTCTACGTTGCCGCCAGCCAGCAACAGGTGAAAAAAGGTCAGAAACTGGCAACGTTGTGGATCCCCGACTGGACCGCCGCGCAGCAGGAATATCTGGCGGTACGTCAGCTCGGTGACCGCAGCCTGAGCGCCGCCGCCCGCCAGCGTCTGGCACTGCAATTTATGCCGGAGGATATTCTCAGACGTATCGATAAAACCGGCCAGCCACAGACGCGCATTGACGTCGTGGCACCGGAAGACGGTTATCTCAGCCAGCTGAGTGTGCGCGAAGGCGCGCAGGTGGCCGCCGCGCAGCCGTTGTTTGAGCTGACCAGCCTGAAACAGGTGTGGATTGTGATGGATTATCCGCCGTCCGCCGCCGGGCAGGTTCAGGTCGGCAGCCGGGTCAGCGGCAACAGCGACAGCCAGCCGGGCGACGTATTTCGCGGCGTGGTCAGTGAATTACTGCCCGATGCCGACGCCGTCAACCGCACGCTGAAAGCCCGCGTGGTGATTGATAATCCGCAGCAAAAGCTGCGCCCCGGCATGTATCTCACCCTGACGCTGGATGCACCGGCACAAACGCCGGTGCTGGCAATCCCACAGGAAGCGCTGATTCAGACCGGCACCCGCAATACCGTGCTGCTCCACGACGGCAACGGGCATTTCACGCCGCAGACGGTCACCGCAGGGGCAACGCGCGACGGCTGGACGCAAATCCTTTCCGGCCTCAGCGAAGGCCAATCTGTCGTGACCTCCGGCCAGTTCCTGATTGATTCAGAAGCCAGCCTGCGCAGCGCGCTCCCCGCCGCTGCCGGTGCTGAAACCACACCAGACGCCCATCAGCACGGGAGCCATTTATGATTGCCACCGTGATCCGCTGGTCGCTGCGCAACCGGCTTCTGGTGCTGCTCGCCGCCCTGATGATGGCGGGCTGGGGCATCTGGTCTTTACAAAAAGCCCCGCTCGACGCCCTGCCGGATCTCTCCGACGTACAGGTGATCGTGCGCGTCAGTTATCCGGGCAAAGCGCCGCAAATCATTGAAGATCAGGTGACGTATCCGCTGACCACCACTTTGCTGTCGGTGCCCGGCGCGAAAACCGTGCGCGGCTTTTCGATGTTCGGCGATGCCTACGTTTATGTGCTGTTTGATGACGGCACTGAGCCATACTGGGCGCGCTCCCGCGTACTGGAATACCTCAGCCAGGTGCAGTCCTCGCTGCCACCGGGTGCAAAAGCATCGCTGGGGCCAGATGCTACCGGCGTCGGCTGGATTTATGAATACGCGCTGGTCGATAAAACCGGGAAACACAGCCTGGAACAGCTGCGGGCGTTACAGGACTGGACGTTGCGTTACGACCTCAAAACGGTGCCCAACGTTTCTGAAGTTGCCAGCATCGGCGGCATGGTGCGACAGTATCAGGTGGTCGCCGACCCGCAGCGGATGCGCGCACGCGGCGTGACGCATCAGCAACTGGTCAGCGCCCTGCAAAGCGCTAATCAGGAAAGCAGCGGATCGCTTCTGGAAATGGGCGAAGCCGAATATATGGTGCGCACCTCCGGTTACCTGAAAAGTCTGGGCGATTTCAACAACGTGGTCGTGGCCGTTAACAGCGGAATTCCTGTGCTGCTTTCTGACGTCGCAACCGTGCGCACCGGCCCGGAACTGCGGCGCGGCGTAGCGGAACTCAACGGTGAAGGCGAAGTGGCGGGCGGCGTTATCGTCATGCGCTCGGGCAAAAATGCGCTGGAAACCCTGAAAGCGGTAAAAGTTCGCCTGAACGCTCTTGCCCGCACGCTGCCCGCCGGTGTGGAAATCGTGCCGGTGTATGACCGCCAGCCGCTGATCGAACACGCCGTCGAAACGCTGTCGCACAAACTGGTGGAAGAGTTCATCGTCGTGGCGGTGGTCTGCGCACTGTTTCTGTTCCACTTCCGCTCGGCGCTGGTGGCGATCATTACGCTGCCGCTCGGCATTCTCGGCGCGTTTATCGTCATGCATTATCAGGGCGTCAGCGCCAATATTATGTCGCTCGGCGGCATTGCGATTGCCATCGGAGCCATGGTGGACGCCGCGATCGTAATGATTGAAAACATGCACAAAGTGCTCGAACAATGGCGGCATGATCACCCCGGCCTGAAGCCGACATCCGCGGATTACTGGCAGGTTTCTGAACGGGCTGCCATCGAAGTCGGGCCTGCACTGTTTTGCAGTTTGCTGATCATCACGCTGTCGTTTATTCCGGTGTTTTCGCTCGAAGCGCAGGAAGGCCGGATGTTCTCGCCGCTGGCGTTTACCAAAACCTACGCCATGGCCGTTTCCGCCGCCCTTGGGATCACGCTGGTACCGGTGCTGATGGGCTATTTTATTCGCGGCAAAATCCCGGATGAAAATGCCAGCCCGATCAACCGCTGGCTCATCAGCGCTTACCAGCCGGTGCTTTCTGCGGTGCTGAAACGCCCGAAAACCACGCTGGTATGCAGCGGCCTGTTTTTGCTGGTATCGCTTTATCCGCTGTCAAAACTGGGCAGTGAATTTATGCCGCCGCTCGACGAAGGCGATTTGCTGTATATGCCGTCCACACTGCCGGGGATTTCCGCCCGCGAAGCGTCGGGATTATTACAGCAAACCGACCGGCTGATCAAAACCGTGCCGGAAGTCGCCAGCGTGTTTGGCAAGGCCGGACGCGCCGACAGCGCCACCGACCCCGCGCCGCTGACCATGATTGAAACCACGATCCGCTTCAAACCGCGCGACCAGTGGCGGCCCGGTATGACGCCCGACAAACTGGTGACGGAGCTGGATAACGCGGTGAAATTACCGGGCATTGCCAACGTCTGGGTGCCACCCATTCGCAACCGGCTGGACATGCTGGCGACCGGCATTAAAAGCCCGGTGGGAATTAAGGTGAACGGTAATAATATCGCGCAAATTGAGCAGGTGGCGCAGCAAATCGAGCATATCGTGAAGCTGGTTCCCGGCGTGACGTCGGCGCTGGCCGAGCGTCTTGAGGGCGGCCGCTACGTGGACATCGACATCAACCGGCGTGAAGCTGCGCGTTACGGTGTCACGGTTGCCGAATTGCAGTCACTGGTTTCAACGCTGGTCGGGGGCGAAAATATCGGTGAAACGCTGGAAGGCCGCGAACGGTATCCGATCAACCTGCGTTATCCGCGTGAACTGCGTGACAACGTGCAGGCGCTGCGTGATCTGCCGGTGCTGACCGCATCCGGCGCCCAGGTGCCACTGTCAGCGCTGGCTTCGGTCAATGTCACCGACGGGCCGCCGATGCTGAAAAGTGAAAACGCGCGCTTGTCAGACTGGATTTATGTCGATTTGCGCGGACGTGACCTGAAATCTGCGGTGGAAGATATGCAGCAGGCGGTGAATCAGCAGGTGAAATTACCGGAAGGCGTCACCGTCAGCTGGTCGGGACAATTTGAGTATCTGGAACGTGCGACGGCAAAGCTGAAAATCGTCCTGCCGGTCACGCTTCTCATCATTTTTGTCCTGCTCTATGTCACCTTCAGCAGCGTGCGCGATGCGGCACTGATCATGGCGACGCTGCCGTTTGCGCTGACCGGCGGGATCTGGCTGTTGTATCTGCTTAATTACAATCTCTCCGTCGCCGCCGCCGTCGGCTTTATCGCGCTGGCCGGCGTCGCCGCTGAGTTCGGCGTAATTATGGTGCTGTATCTGAATCAGGCCGTGCAGCGCCAGCAAAAATCCGGCCAGTCGCTGACCGAGGAAGAACTCTGTGACGCTATCCACCACGGCGCGGTTCTGCGCGTCCGGCCAAAAGCCATGACAGTTGCGACGATTATGGCGGGCTTACTGCCCATCATGTGGGGCGGCGGCACCGGTTCAGAGGTCATGCAACGTATCGCTGCGCCGATGATTGGGGGGATGCTGAGCGCACCCTTGCTGTCGATGCTGGTGATCCCGGCGGTGTATTTGCTGTTGCATCGGAGGAGACGTGGGAAAACTTCGGTTTCTCACTTGCAGTGAGGTGCTAATAGCGGATCGGGAAAATTTCGGTTTCTCATGTGTGGTGCTCACCTGACGCACTGCGCCGAAACCGCCCAAAGGAGGAAAGTGCTTTTCCTCCTTTGGATTCCTCCTCGCTTTTTTACTTCGCGCTTCGCCCGCTGGCCATGTTTCAGTTACCTCTGTGACAGGCTGGAAATCTTGCCGCTGCGCGGTGCCTTCATTTCGGGATTGCAGCCTCAGGTCTACAACCTCTCATTCAGCAAGCTTTCTGAAACGCCCGCAGGATCTTAAATTCAAAAAAATGATGATTTTAGTCTTTTAGAAAAGTTGATTGGCGTGCTCAAAATTCAGCTGAACGGAGCGGCTTCGAGACCTATGGCTCGAAGACCGAGAGAAGGCAGTGCGAAGCACCTGGATTTGCGCCACTCACCAATGTGCCGGAACATGTCCATCGTCCCGGCGATAGCGCGCAGTGAGGAAGCGGGAGTCCAGAGGGCGCGCGCTTACGCGTCCTCTGGGCCAGTTTGGGCGGCGAGCCCAAGGTGTTGAATTTGAATTCGAAGTTGAAGTTGAAGTTGAAGTTGAAGTTGAAGTTAAAACGGCAAGTGGGACCGTAATCCCACCCCGGTCACTCCTCTAACGGAGCAGCCCTCTCCGCCGGTTTTTCCAAAATCATCGTCTGAGTCTGACTAAGACTGATCCCCGCTGCACGCAGCATTTTGAGGATTTCATACAACAAATCACTCCGCGTCCCGCTCACAATGCGCGGGCTGCTCACGTAGCCGGTCACGCTCAGGATGATGCCGGTCGGTCCCAGTTCTTTAAAGCTGACGGACGCCGCAGGCGTATCGAGGATTTGTTCGTGCGCGTTGTAAGCGTCGAGCAGCAAACTGCGTACCTGTTCCGGGTCGATGTCGAGCGGGAATGTCAGCGCGATGGTCGCCACGCCCTGCGCGTTACCCATAGTGGCGTTACGCACGTTCTGAGAAATCAGCTGGGAGTTCGGCACAATCACGGTGGATTTATCGCTGAGCTGGATTTCAGTCGCACGGACGTTGATCCGGCGGATATCCCCTTCCACGCCGCTGATGCTGATTAAGTCGCCTACCTTCACCGGACGCTCGGTCAGCAGGATCAGGCCGGAGATAAAGTTCTTCACAATCTCCTGCAAGCCAAAACCGATACCGACCGACAAGGCGCTCACGATCCACGCCAGTTTGTTCCATTCGATACCCAGTGACGACAGCGTCAGCAGGATGATCAGTACGTAACCGACGTTGGTAAACAGCGTCACCAGAGAGGCGCGCATCCCGCGATCCATCATGGTTTTCGGCAGGAAATCATTATCCAGCCAGCGACGGGCGGAACGCAGGACGTACCAGCCGATCACCAGACACAGCACCGCGTTTACCGCGTGCGCCGGAATAATGTTGACCCCTTCGAGACCTTTACCGCCCCAGATATCGACAATTTTCGCCAGCAATTCCAGCGGTGTCGTGGAGCCGAACGTCCCGTTGAGCAGTGCAACGGCGGCAAACAACAGCAGCGCGGTTTTACCGATGGCCGAGAACAGCGTGGCCGCCAGCGACAGATGGCGGTCATTGACGCTCAGGGTGCTTTTGATGATTTTGCCGCTGTGCGTACCCGGCGCGAACAGGCTTTCGAAGAAATCCACCACGAAGTGGATCAGCAGATACAGGCAGCTCAGCACCAGCCCGATCCACAGCAGTTCGAAGGTGACGAAACGCGCCAGCGGGATATAACCAATCAGCAGCGCGAGCATGATAACGACAGCGGTAATGCTGATCACCAGATGGATCAACCCGGCCAGCGTGGAGCGGGCCTCGGTTTGCTCGCCGTCGGCTTTCATTTTGCGACGCATTCTGTTGACGCGAACCGGCGCAATCAGGCAGTTCAGCGCCACCAGTAACGCAGCCAGACCGTTACCGAATAACGTTGCGGCAACGCTGGCACCGACCAGGTTATTCAGTTGCTCGATAATCCCGAACAGGAAAATAAAGGTCGCCAGCAGCACCGGAAACGAGGCCAGCGTTTTGGCCAGCGGATCGGCAATGCCCGGCAAGCGCCAGGACGGATGGTTGTTCGACAGCAGCGCAATCCCCAGCCCGGCAATCAGCGCGGAGAAGTACGTCAGCTCGACCAGCTGTTCGGCGAACTCATTCACCCACGCGGAGGTATCCGGCAGACGGGTAAAGATGTAGCCGATGAGCTGAACGCTGAAACCCAGCGTGAGGGTGGTGCTCAGCGTGGTGAAACAGGCGAGGAAACTGCGGCGGAAGCGGCCCTGCGGCAACCAGCGCGGCAGGATCCAGTTCATCGGTTTATCCAGCACGCGGCGGCCAAAAATGCCCAGTACCAGTGCCAGCAGGAGATAAATGCCCGAGCCGGCGCGCCATTCCGGGCTCCACGCCTGCGTCCAGGCATCGCTCACCTGCGAGCCAAAATCGCTGAAGCGTGCAGAATCGTCATCGTTAGGCTTGAACAACGGTGCCCAGAAATTCCCGCCCAGAATGCTGCCGGTGTTCAGGGCAATCTGGGTTTTCAGCGCGTCACGGCGCAGCCCGGAAATCTGTGAAGACAGGTTCCGCGCGCCCACGCCAATGGCTTTGGTCTGTTCAATCTGCGTGGTGAGAAGGGTTTTGCTGTTGTTGAGTTTATTACGCTGGCTGATCACCTGAGGCGTTTCGGTCAGCGTACCTGGCGCAGGCGCGGGGCCAAGGACATCGAGCTGTGCCTGAACCTGCGTCAGATCGGGCGCGAGCGCCGCCGCCAGTTTATCGGCGTCTTCGGCCAGTGCCTGCGCGGCATCGGTCAGGCCGGTGAATTTTTTATCTGTTTTCGCCGAAGAGACCTGCTGTTTCAGCTGATCCAGACGTTTTTGCAACGCCGGTAGCGCGGTGCTGGCGTTAACTTTGACCGGCTGTTCGGTGGCAGATCGACCGGTGCTGTCATCGGCCTGACTCAGCGCAGGCGTTAACAGCAGACATGACAACAATGCCAGTAACAAAAACGGCACTCTAAACATTTTTTGCATAGAAGGATGGTTCCGGGAGCTCGTTATTTTTTACGAAACAAAAGTGTTTTAGATGAACGGCGTAAGAATACCCTTTCCTGTTAAGAAGAATAGTAGGGATTGTCTGTTTATGTTGCCGTCAGGCCGCGCCGGGCTGCACGTTCAGACGCGCAGCCCGGTGGGAAATTCAGGGTTTCGCACCCAGCATCTGTCGCAAGATTGCCGCCGAATCTGCCGGTTGCAGTGCAAGAATACCGGAATACAGGCTGATGGAAATCTCGCAAACTTTCTCGCGATCGACGTCCGGCTTGGTCAGGTCGCTGAACATCTGCAACTGCTCGCCGTACATGTTGCCCAGTGCCTCACGCACCGGGGCCATCATGGCGATCACGCGTTCAGTGCTGACCGCTGCGGGTTGTTCAGTCTGCCCGCTGCCGGTCGCCAGAAGCAGGTCATTCATGGTATTGAGATCTTTTTGGAACAGTTCCGGCGGCAGAACCTGCGCGGTATTAATACCACCGCTGACCTGCGGATACAGGAACTTAAAGCAGCTGCCGTCCTTGCGCGCCTGCAAGGTTTGCATCTCTTCCAGATTCACCTGCATCGCCTCATTCACGTTGGCATCCGGCGCATGGCTGATGCGCTGTGTCAGCAACACGGAGACCATCGGTTTCACCGTATTAATGGCGTCCTGCTGCGATTTACCTTCTTTGCGAAGCTTGAGAATATTGCTGCGAATCTGCGCATAGAGCGCCGGTTCCTGCGCTTTTATCGTGGTGTAAAGCGGCAGTTCAGCCAGCGCCTGATCGACCTTTTGCTCTTCACTGTTGCTGACAAGATGCGGCTTTACGACCGCGCTCCACAGCAGATTGCCACCGATAAACAGCACCAGAAACACGATCACCGCAGGCACACGGCTCAGCACGCCTTTTTTATGTAGCAGGCCGATCAGTAAGCCTGTTACGACGGCACTGACGCCCCACACCACCCCTTCAGTCCAGTTCATTCCTGTTCCTTTTTATAAACGGTTAAAGACCGATTTGTGCGACTGCATCACGGCTGGCGTCGGCGCGCTCCTGCCCGTGCAGTTCTTTCAGTTTGCCCTGACGCATTTCCAGCAACCGATCGGCGTGTTCAAAATAGTGGTCATCGTGGCTGATTGCCAGCACGGTTTTGCCCATATCGCGCAATTGTGGCAGCAGTTCGCGGTAGAACGTCCGGCGGAATTGCGGATCCTGATCTGCCGCCCATTCGTCGAGCAGCAGGAAGCCGCGCCCTTCGGCCGCCGCCAGCAGTAATGCCACGCGTTTTCGCTGCCCGGCGGAAAGCTGAAGGTTGGTCACTTCGTTGCCGGTGAACTGAAGTTTTTCTTTCATGTTCAGGCGTTGCAGCCAGTCTTCCACCAGCAGCGGATCCGGCTGTTTGCCCTCCGGGCCGATAAGCTGGCCGAACAGGTGGAAATCGGTAAAGACCGCCGAGAAAAGCTGGCGATACTGTTCGGCGTTTTCCGCCGTGACCGGCACACCGTCCAGCAGGATTTGCCCGGAGCGCGGCTGATACAGCCCGGTCAGCAACATCGCCAGGGTGGATTTTCCGCTGCCGTTACCGCCAATCAGGAAGACCAGCTCGCCACGGGAAATCCGGAGGTTCAGCGGCCCGATACCAAAACCCGCCCCTTCTTCTTTTCCGGCATAGCTGAACGTCAGGTCACGCAACTCCAGCGTCTGCCAGTTTTTCGCAGCAACCGCAGGCGTGAATGCGTCATGGTGTTCGGCCAGTTTCAGCGCTTTCAGTTTGCCAAAAGCCACCTGCGCGCTGAGCAGCGTCGGCAATGCGCCCACGGCCTGCAACATCGGCGTACGCAGAAACAGCAGCGTCAGCGAATAGGTCGCAGCGACGTCCGTATTCGACCAGCCGAGCGTGTTCGCCATGAAAAACACCAGGCCAATCGCGCCCAGCATCATAATATTCGACCAGTTCACGGCGCTGAGATGGAAGGTATCGGCGCGGATAATATGATGGCGGTATTCTTCGGCGTCCTTGCGGTAGACGTCGTCAAACAGATGGCGCGCACGTTCGCGGTTCAGCGCCAGCTCTTTGCGCCCTTCAATCACTTTCTGGTAATCCGTTTGCAGCTTGTCTTCGGCATCACGCACTTTCGCCAAATGGCGGTAAACGTGTGAGACCAGTTTGAAACCACCGAAAATGGTGATCAGCAGCCAGATAACGGTGACCAGCAGCATTTCCGGGGAAAGCCAGGCCAGATAGCCCGCACAGCCGATGGTCAGAATGATGCCCTGCACCAGTTCCGGTAAACGCACGAAGGCCAGCGTGATATTGCGGATGTCGCTGCCGAGGCTGGCGAGCAGTTGCGCATTACCGATTTGCTCGATGCGTTCGATGTCCGTATCCAGAATACGTTTGATGAATTGCCCGCGCAGGCGGTAGATAAAGTGGTGCCCGAGCACGGTGAGCGCCAGCTGAGAGCCGAGCGTAACAGCCATCAGCAGCAGTAATAATCCGAGAAACTGCGGCAAAACCATCAGGGAACCCTGCGTAGTTTCAATCAATTTAAGATTGATGAACGCGATCAGGCCGATGCCCAGTACGGCGCTGAGCAGACTCAGCGCCATTACGCCTAAAAACGGCCAGCGATATTGTTTAAATACAACGCGTAACAACTCCATGAATTGGTCTCATTCTGAATGCAGGGGAATAATGCTGCACGCAGTTTAATGACACACCTTGTCATATCAAGAACAATTCTCATTTTAGGCGCGGTTCCGGCTTCATTCCGAAATAAAAGGCGCAGACAAGAAAAAAGCTGACAGCCTGCCTGACGCTTCCTAAACTGAGCTAATGGATAAAGAACAAGAACTTCGCCGAAGTAAACGTAACGCGCTCGGGCTGCTGCTGATTGCCGCCGCCCTGTTTGTCATCACCCTTTTCCTGCCGCCTAACTTCTGGGTTTCCGGCCTGAAAGCCATTTCCGAAGCCGCGATGGTCGGCGCAATGGCGGACTGGTTCGCCGTGGTGGCGCTGTTTCGCCGCGTGCCGGTGCCATTTGTGGCGTCACACACGGCCATTATTCCCAGGAACAAAGACAAAATTGCCGACAATCTGGCGGTGTTTGTGCAGGAAAAATTCCTTGCACCCGCGACGCTCATCAATCTTATCCGCCAGCACGATCCGGCGCGGATGCTCACGGACTGGCTGAACGCCCCGGACAACGCACAGCGTTTCGCGAAATACGCGGTGAAGATGATCCGCGGTTTTCTCGATGTCACGGACGATCAGCGCATCGCGCAACTTATCCGCCGCGCGCTTTACCGCGTCATTGATAAAATTGACCTGTCCGCGTCGGTTGCCACACTGCTGGAAAGTCTGACCAAAGGCGGCCGCCATCAGCAACTGCTGGATCAGGCGATGGATCAGCTGGAAATCCTGCTGGCAAAAGACAGCACGCGGCAGTTTATTTCCGCGCAAATTGTCGGCTGGATGAAACGCGAACATCCGCTGACCGCCAAACTTCTGCCCACCGGCTGGCTGGGGCGAAACGGTGCCGATCTGGTGTCGAACGCGGTGAATTCGGTGCTCGATGATATGGGCAATGACAAAACCCATGCTTTCCGCAAAGGCTTCGACCGTTCGGTACAGAACTTTATCTGGAAGCTGCAAAACGACCCGGAAACCGCGCAGAAAGCCGAAGAGATTAAGCAGTATCTGAAAGATGACGAGAAGCTGAATGTTTACGTGTTGCAGTTGTGGGGCGACATGCGTAACTGGCTGAAAGAAGATCTGGAAAGCGAAGATTCGCGGGTATTTGCGAAAGTCACTGAATCCGGCCAGTGGCTGGGAAACGCGCTGGCGCAGGACGAGAAATTGCGCACTTCGCTGAATCAGCAAATGGAAACCATCGCAGAGAAAATGGCACCGGACTTCGCGCAATTCCTGACGCGTCACATCAGCGACACGGTAAAAGGCTGGGATCCGCGGGATATGTCGCGGCAAATCGAGCTCAATATCGGGAAGGATTTACAGTTTATCCGCATCAACGGCACGCTGGTCGGTGCGTTTATCGGGCTGGCGTTGTATCTGCTGTCGCAGCTGCCGGTGGCAATCCCGTGGGTGATGGCGCGGATTTAGGGGCAAAATCAGCGCGTAAAAAAGGCCGGATAACCGGCCTTTTTGCTTTGCGTAATCTTATTTCACGGTTTTACTGAACGCGTCCACGGCCAGAATCGCATTCGCGACATCTTCGGCAGACAAGTTGCGGTTCAGGTTGCCGAGGGTATCGCCCTCGCCGCCTGCCAGCGCACCGATTTTCACCAGACTGGCGAACGATTCGTTTTCCAGATGCATCTCTTTAAGCGTGGTCGGCATTTTGATGGAACGGTAGAAACGCACATACCGTGCGATTTCTTCGTCCGGACGCTGCTCAAGCACCATCTGTGTCAGCGTGCCATACGCCACCTTTTCACCGTGCGTCAGGTGATGAATGTCACCGGAAATCGCCGTGAAGCCGTTATGGATGGCGTGCGCACCTGCCAGACCGGCGTTTTCAAAACCGAGACCGGAAAGCAGCGTGTTGGCTTCCACGACGGCTTCCACGGCCGGTGTCACCAGTTTCTGCTCAACCGCCGTGTACGCGCTGTAACCGTACGTCAGCAGCGTTTTCTCACAGGCTTCGGCAATCGCCATACCGGCAATTGTCGGGTCACCGCCGACCATGGATTGCGAATGAGAACGCAGCACCGCCTGCGCTTCCACAAAGGTCGCCAGACCGTCGGCAATGCCGGAAGCAAACAGACGAACCGGTGCCTGTGCGCAAACGTGGGTATCGACCAGCACCAGATCCGGGTTTTTGTGGTAGAAACGGTAGGATTCAAAAACGCCGTTGTCAGAATAAATCACCGACAGCGCACTGCACGGCGCATCCGTAGACGCCACGGTCGGCACAATTACCACATTCTGTTTCAGTTCATCGGCAATGGCTTTGACGGTATCGAGCGTTTTACCCCCGCCGAGACCGACCACGACGTGTGTTCCAGCCTTACGGGCAATTTCCGCCAGACGGGTAATCTCGCTGGCAGAGGCTTCACCGTTAAAACGTTCGAAATGGAATTCAACCTGGGCTTTTTTAAGCGACGCTTTCACGCGATCGCCGATAATTCCCCAAACGACATCATCAGCTATCAGAAATGATTTTCCGCCTAACGCAGGCAGATAATCACCCAACTCATCCAGAACACCGCTGCCCTGAACGTATTTTCCTGGCGAAGAGAAGATAAATTTACTCATGATAAAAACCTCTTTTCGTTGATAATGATCCGTGGATAACTTCCCTGAGGGTACCCCAGCAGGTTGTAAAGCCCAACCCTTTTAATTCACATTAACAGCATGACTCGCAAAGAAATTTTATCTTTCATAAGGTTGAACCTTTCGCCACGCAAGATAGCCATCCGATGAATTAATCACCAGAAATGACTATTCAGATAGGCAATCAAAAACCCTAACTAAGTTAGGTTTTAACTATTGAATGCATAAACAACACCAACTTTCACTTATCAATCTTTTCCGTAGAATGCATTGCATTGGCAGCACGTCGTAAGCAGTGGTTATAAGCCAGCTCGCTGTTCGCCATCCCGTTAATATTTTTTTGATTAATAAGGAACTGACAGCATGTATAACTTCCAACGTTACAACGCCAAAGAACTGGCCCTGGCCTACATGAGCGGCAAATCACACGATTTCTCGCCACAAGAATTCTTACAACAGTTGAAAGAGATCGAGAGATCCTTCGACGCGGCGCTGAAAAATCCTCAGCAACAACCGCAAAACGGAATGCTGGTGAAGGCGTTTTGATTGCCATCTTGGCCTTCAGCAGTTGAGTACCGTGCGTTACCCTTGCTTTACCCTTTGAAGTATTTTGCAAGTTCCTGTGTCTGGTTCACCTGCAAATGACAGATAAACAGAAAAGTAAGAAAGCAAAAGCCCCGACGAATCGGGGCTTTTTGTTTTTTGATCTTTCGATCCTCAAAATCCTTCAAGTGGCAGGCAGGCGGCAAGCGAGTGAGCTGATATACGTCAGTGATTCGGGTGAACGACGGCAGCCGACACCCCTGCGGCCTGAAGGACGAAGAAGATTATTTCGTCATCTGACGGTCATCGATATATTTGCGTTTATCCGGCGCTGGCGGGAAATACTGATACAGCCAGGTTTCCGACAACGCTTTCTGGCCGGAACGCAGGAACATGCGCAGTTCAACCGGCGCGACGGAATCGCTGTCCGGATACCAGTCGAACAGGATCCGGTAACCGTCGAACGGTTGCACATACAAAATTTCGATGTTTTTGATCTTACCCGCCGAGACGTTAATCACCGGCTCGATGCCTTTATCGGCACAGGCTTTCAGCTCGCCGCCGACAAAATCAATGGCGAAACGACGCGCCCAGACTTGCGGATAATTCTCGCCCGGTGCCCAGCCTTCAGGGAAACCGCCCATACCGGTGCGGGTCGCCAGTACGTTAGCCATCGGGCTGCGGTGCGGTGGCTCGCCACTCCAGTAAAGTTTGTAGCTGAAATTGAATTCAGAACCGGCCTTCACCGGGGTTTCCGGCTGCCAGAAGCAAACGACGTTATCGAGCGTTTCGCCGGTGGTCGGGATTTCCATCAGATTGACGGCCCCTTTCCCCCAGTTTCCGACCGGTTCCACCCACAGGCTCGGTCGTTTGTTATACCAGCCAATCACGTCCTGATAATTATTGAACTCATGGTCGAGCTGCAACAGGCCAAATCCTTTCGGATTGTTATCGCTGTAGGCGTTAAATTGCAGACGCTGCGGGTTATTCAGCGGACGGCAAATCCATTCGCCGGTGCCGGTCCACATTTGCAGGCGGTCAGAGTCGTGGATCTGCGGATGAATCGTGTCGCAGCGCCCACGTTCGTTGGTGCCACAGCTGAACATGCTGGTCATCGGAGAGATACCCAGCTGTTTGATGTCCTCACGGGCATGCAGGTGGTTTTCGATTTCCATCACGACGCGGGTCGGTTCGCAGTGGATCACGAATTTATAGGCACCGGTAATGCTCATGCCGTCCAGCAGCGCATACACAGTAAAGGTGGTATCGCCGGGTTTCGGCGTATCAAACCAGAAAGCGGTGAAATCCGGGAACTCTTCCGGCTGGTCGGTGAAGGTATCCACCGCCACGCCGCGCGCGGACAGGCCGTACTGATAAGTGTCGTCTACCGCACGGAAGTAGCTGGCACCGAGGAATGACACCACGTCGCGGCGCGTCAGTTCCGGGGCTTTGTTGACTTTGAAACCGGCGAACCCGAGATTCGAGAAGCCTTCCAGCTGTTTGGTATCAACACCGGCGTCGTGATAATTGAACAACTCCGGGCGGAAATGAATTTCGCGCGCAAGATGTTTCACCGGATCGACAGAGTACATGCGCACACGGCGGCGGAACCCCATGCCGACGTGGAATAATTCGACGTCAAGCTGGCGGTCCGGCAGGCCATTCCACAGGGAATGCGCGTGATCGTACTGAATGGCGTTGTAAGCCTGCGGCGTCAGTTCAGCCAGCGTTTTAGGCAAAGGTTGCGGCGCGCCACCATAGGGCTTATCCGCGAGATCTTTCGCCATTTTCTTCAGCGCATTGAAATCAAACGGCAATTCGCCGCCGTCTGCCACATTCGCCTCTGCCGCTTCTGCGGAACGGGTGAACAGTGTGGACATAGCCGGCACACCACACCAGGCGGCGAATGCCATTGATGCTTTAATAAATGCTCTTCGTTCCATGCCAGAATCGTTTCCTGTACTGGGCAAAAAAATCTGGGGACTACGTCACAAAAACGCAGTCACCGCGTATTCAAAATTTTCGACCCCAAGGCTAACGTAAAATTCACAAGCCGAGTACCAGAAATTGAAAGCATTCAGCTAATATTTTACTTGAAAAAGTCAACGTATATGACTGCGCTCATTCCCCGCGTGACAGGGGCTGAGAGGGTTTTTGGAAAGAAGGGATTGCACGGTAATGATTCCCCTGATGGCGTGACTAACGCTGAGCGGACTTTAGGAGCATTCTGTTACCAGTAAGTTGCACAGCACTGCGTGACAGTGTCACTCATCGATTTCCTACATTGCCTCAGAGATGTTATAAATTTGTAAAGCTTAAATGCCTCACACCGGAGTTAACGCATGTCAGATGATCCTATCCAGCAGAAAGCACGGGCACTTTTCGTTCAGCTCACCGGCGGGATTTCACTTCCCTGCCCGCTTCATATTGAGGGTGCAGGGAATTTGCCTTCCTATTATCCGGTCACACCGCTAATCACCGCGTCAGTGGCGCTAGCCGGAATGACTTTGTCGCGATTACTGGCGATAAAACATGGCGAGTATGAAACGGTTACCGTTAACCGGCGGCTGGCGTCGCTTTGGTGCAAAACGAGTATTAAGCCTGAAGGTTGGGAAATCCCGCCGGCGTGGGACATTCTGGCAGGCGACTACGCCACGGCCGATGGCTGGATCCGTCTGCATACCAATGCACCTGCGCACCGCAAAGTGGTGGAATCTCTGTTTGGAAAAGCGGTAAGTCGCGAAATTCTTGCACAGCAGATGATGACCTGGAAAAAGGCAGAACTGGAGCAGGCGGTGGTACAGGCGGGGGGATGCGCCGCGCAGATGCTC
>Ga0153981_1000063_pt1 | contig 33220 bp, 33 predicted proteins | sample TSGA065MetaG_FD_104714 | JGI IMG/M metagenome (GOLD analysis project Ga0153981, IMG submission 104714) | Attine ant fungus gardens microbial communities from Georgia, USA - TSGA065 MetaG | ecosystem: Host-associated > Fungi > Mycelium > Unclassified | place: USA: Georgia, Magnolia Springs State...
GCCCTTTTTACACTGGTCACATTCCTGACAACTGTCCACCATACAACCGACGGCAACGTGGTCACCCACTTTGTAGCGGGAAACCTGATTACCTACCTGCGTTACGCGCCCGACGATTTCATGGCCGGGGACAATCGGATAATAGCTCCAGCCCCAGTCATTCCGGGCGGTATGCAAATCAGAATGGCAGACGCCGCAATACAAAATCTCCATTGCAACATCATTTTCACGCAGGCCGCGACGTTCAAATGCGTAGGGTGCCAGCGGTTTTTTCGGATCGTACGCTGCAAATCCAACAGTTTTCATCGGTAAACTCCTGAGTTGATAGTGACCCCTTCACTATAGAATTTACCCTCAAAGCCACAAGCCACAGTCCTCCTGAATCCTTGCCTGATTCTGTTCAGTTTTCGCCGCTTTGCGACGTTGTGCGATAAAGAATCACAGTTCACACGCAGATGTGAAAATTTCTTTGCGGCACTTTCCGAAAATTATCCTTAAAATTAAATAAGATATATAAAATACTCCGCCATATCCCCAATCATTTTTCTGTGATTTCGCAACTTTTAATGTGAAATTGAAATGCCTACACTGTTAAACATTGAGAGGCATCAGGTTAATCAATTTATCGGGTGGTCAGCATGCTGAGTGCAAATGAGCGGCGCGATTTTATTTACCGGCACATCCACGAAAACCAGATTGCCTATTACGACGAACTGGCGTCGCTGATGAATGTGTCGCACATGACCATCCGCCGCGATGCGACGTTGCTGGAACGTGAAGGGAAAGTGCTGCGCGTCAACGGCGGTGTGCGACTCAGCGAGTTTTTGCATCAGGAACTGCCATGGCAGGAAAAGTCATACCTGAACCATAAGATCAAGAAAGAACTCGGCCAGTGCGCGATGCGCAGAATTGCCGAAGGCACCATTATTTATCTGGATGCGGGCACCACCACCTTTGAGATTGCCTGCTGCATTCAGGCAAATTTCCGGTTAACGGTGGTGACCAATGATTTTTCCATCACCCAGTTACTGATGAATAATCCGGCAATTGATTTATTTCATGTCGGCGGGCGGGTCGATAAACGCAACTATTCCTGCGTCGGGCTAAGTGCGGCTAATTTTATTAAAGCGCTGAACATCGATCTGGCTTTTCTCAGCGCCAGTTCATGGGATTTAAAACACGGTATTTCGACACCTTATGAAGGCAAAGCCGAAGTGAAGCAGACTGTTATTTCTGTTGCTAACCGGAGCATATTAATTTCCGACAGCAGCAAATATGGTAAATACGGCTTTTATTCCGTCTGCCCGCTGAGCACGGTGGATGAGATTATTACCGATTCAGTGTCGAAAGAATGCAAACAAACATTGTCAAACCTGAGCTCACCCAAAGTGACATTTGTCGATATTTTATAATGTGAGAAAATAATGAAATCGGAAAATAAAATACGCGAAGATATTTGCTTTGCGGGGGAATCCCTTTTTCAAAGAGGCTATACCGTCGGTTCTTCCGGTAATATCAGCGCCCGCCTGGACGACGGCTGGCTGATTACGCCGACCGACGCCTGTCTGGGCAATCTGGATCCGGCAAAAATAGCCAAAGTGAATCTTCAGGGCGAATGGATCAATGGCGAAAAACCGTCGAAAACCCTGAAACTGCATCAGGGTATTTATCAGAATAACCCGGACGCGCAGTGTGTAACGCATACGCATTCCACCTATCTGGTATTGCTGACGCTGTGCGGCGTCTGGTCTCCGGAGGCCATATTGCCGCCCATCACACCGTATCAGGTGATGAAAGTGGGGAAAATCCCGCTGATTGATTATCACCGCCCCGGCGCGCAGGAGGTGGCTGAACGCGTTGCGACGCTGGCAAATCATGTGAAAGGGGTGATGCTGGAACGGCTCGGGCCGGTAGTCTGGGGACATTCCGTGGCACACGCCAGCTATATCCTCGAAGAACTGGAAGAAACCGCCAAATTATGGCTAAAGTCAGAAAGAAAAGTCATTGCGCTGCCGGATGAGGCAATTAACGAGTTGTGCGCGCTGTTCGGCTGCCACTGGTAATAATAATAATTTATCTCTTACCCTTACTCTATTACAGGTAAATAAAATGACCGCATATGAAATCATGCCGCGGGTGGCCTATTTAATCGCCGTATCCATGCTGGGGTGGTATACAACACGGAAGTTTAAAGTTAACTCGCAGGATATTGCCAAATTACTGATTTATATTTTCTCACCGATAGTCTGTTTTGTACTTATCCTGAACTCACCGGCGAACATTAATTACGCCATGTATTCGGTAGTGTTTTATGTTGTCTCCTGTATCGCCGCTTTTCTGGCGTATCTGGTCGGGCGTTTATTATGGAAAGACAACCGCGCGAATTTATTCGGAGCAGCAGGCGGACAAGGTAACGTCGGTTATTTTGTCTTACCACTGGCCATTGGCTTGCTCGGCGGTACACCGGACGGCGCCGCAGCTATCAGCATCGTGGTTTTCGCCAAAGTCGCCTCGAGTATTTATGAATTTACGGCCGCGTATTACATCACCGCGCGTGGCCGGTACTCCATTAAAAACAGCCTGATCATGGTATTGAAAATGCCGACACTGCACGCGGCCATTCTTGCCCTGATTTTGAAATACTTCCACTTTGAACTGCCGGACGTGATTAAAAGCAGCGTCGACGGATTTGTCGGCGGTTACTCCACGCTGGGCATGATGATTATCGGTATGTCACTGGCACGCTTCGATAAATTAATTCCGGACTGGAAGTTCGCCATCGCCTCGATTCTGTGGAAACAAGGGTTATACGCGCTGGTCATCATCGCGATATTCCGCTTGTTTAATCTGAATCACTATGAATATGTGGTGATGGTCATGCTGGCCTGTAATCCGCTCGCTGCCAACATCGCCGCCGTCGCGTCAGCGCTGGACGTTCACCCTGAGAAAGCCGCCTTCGCCATCATGCTGAGCACGATCCTGGCAGTCGTCACCGTGCCACTCACCATCTGGCTGGCCATGTAGTTGTGATTATCAAGATTACGATTATTAACGCTGTACCTGAAGTTCATCACTTTTATCTGAAACCCGGAGTCACGCATGTCTTCTTCAAAAAACCTTACGCTGCACAGCGCGTTAGTTGTCCGCTCGCCGTTTGACGCCACGCTGCTCGACATATATCGCCAGTCACACGGCGACATTGATATCACCTGGACGCCAACCACGGTGTTAATGAAAAACATTGCCAGCGGGCTAACCGGCGACGTAGTCATTGTGACCGATCAGGCGATGGATGAGCTGATCGAACTTGGCGTAGTGGACGCCGCCAGCCGTAAACCGCTGATCGTCTCGCGCATCGGTTTCGCGGTAAAACAGGGCGACACCCGACCAGACGTTTCCACCCCAGAAGCGCTGAAAAAAACCTTGCTGGAAACACGTTCGGTTTGTTATTCCATCGGCGGCGCAAGCGGCATTCATTTTAAAACCGTGCTCACCCGTCTGGGCATTGAGGCAGAAGTGGACGCCAAAGCCAGCCCGATCCCGGAAGGATTTACGGCAGAAAAACTGATTACCGGCGAAGCCAGTCTGGCGGTTCAGCAAATCAGCGAACTGCTGGTGGTGTCAGGCATTGAAATCGCTGGTCGTCTGCCGGAGGAATTGCAAAAAGTGACGTCGTTTTCCATTGCGCTGTTCAGCGCCTCCCCGCTAAAAAACGAAGGTGCCGCGCTGATTGACATTGTCACTGCGCAAGCCTCAAAAGAGGCCTACGCCCGTTTCGGCCTTGATTGCCGGTTTTAACCCCTGAGCCACAGGAGAAGAACATGCCTAAAACGATTGTCCTGCTGCACGCCACGCCGGTGGCAATGCAGCCCGTCAGCGTCGCAATGGCGGAATTATGGCCCGACGCCATCCCGGTAAATCTGCTCGATGACGGGTTGTCTATTGAGCGGGCCAAAAATGTTGAGCTGACACAGGCACTCACCGAACGTTTTATCCGCTTCGGGCAATACGCCAGTGATACCGGCGCAGACGGTATTCTGGCGACCTGCTCCGCGTTTGGCGAAGCTCTGGAAAAACTTGCTGACCAGCTCACCATTCCTGTGCTGAAACCCAATGAAGCCATGTTTTTAGCCGCACTCGATGCAGGAAGCCGCGTGGGTATGATCGCCACTTTCCGCCCTGCCATCGCCGGAATGGAAAAAGAGTTCAGCGACATGGCCGTGCGTCTGGGTAAAACGGTCTCACTGAAGACGGTATGCGCCGAAGGTGCGATTGAAGCACTGCGTGTCGGTGACGATGAAACTCACCACCGGCTGGTGGCGGAATATGCGCAGCAACTGACTGGCTGCGACGCCATCATGCTGGCGCATTTCTCCACCTCGCGTGCGCTGAAAGCCGTGCAGGCCATCACCTGCGTGCCGGTTCTGGCGGCTCCGCAGGCGGCGGTCAGTGAGATGAAAAAGCGCGTTTTGCATAATGAAGGAAAGACATCATGTTGATGGGTGTGATTGCCGATGACTTCACCGGCGCCAGCGATATAGGCGTGACGCTGGCGAAAGGCCTGGCGGGCGAAGGCGGCATGAAAACAGCGCTGTACATGGGCACGCCGGGAAATGCGGCGTTGCCGGACATTGAGGCCGGCGTGATTGCGCTGAAAAGCCGTTCGCTGCCCGCCGCCGAAGCCGTCGCACAATCGCTGGCAGCCTGTGAATGGCTGTTGGCGCAAGGTTGTTGTCAGATTGTCTTCAAATATTGCTCGACGTTTGATTCCACGCCTGCCGGGAATATTGGCCCGGTGGCGGAAGCGCTGGCGAACCGGCTTGGCGCACGCGGCGTGGTGGTGTGTCCGGCGTTTCCCGATATGGGGCGGACGTTGTATCAGGGGCATTTGTTTGTCGGCTCCAGCCCGCTCAATGAATCTGGCATGGAACATCACCCGCTCACGCCGATGACCGACCCGGATATCCGCCGCGTGCTGGCCGCGCAGTCTGAAAATCCGCCGGGATTTATTTCGTGGCAACAGGTTCAGTCGGGCAGCGCGTCAGTGCGCGATGCGCTTTTGGCGCAGGCGGAAGAAGGCCGCTGCCTGGTGGTGACCGACAGCATCACGAACGCCGATCTGGTCACCCTCGGCGCGGCCTGCAATGAAGCACGGCTGATTACCGGCGGTTCGGCTATCGCGCAGGGGTTGCCGCATAATTTCATTGCCAGGGGCGACGCGCAGGGCAATGTGCCACAGCGCATCGGCGTGCAAGGAAAAGGCGCAATTCTCGTGGGAAGTTGTTCGCGGATGACGTTGCGCCAGATTGCCCGGCACGCCGCCGGTCATGCCGTTTTGCAGATTGACGCGGAAGACTTGCTTCTGGGAAAAGTATCCCGTGAAACACTGCTGGATTTCATTGAACAAAACCAGCACCGCGCACCGCTGATTACGACCTCGGGCGACGTATCCAGCGTGTCAGTTTTACAGGAACGTTATGGCCGCGAAAAAGTGGCGAACGCCATCGAAGATTTCTTTGCCACACTGGCGGTTGCTCTGGCAGACGCGGGCGTAAAACGACTTGTCGTCGGCGGCGGCGAAACCTCCGGCGCGGTGGTGAAAGGCTTGCAACTCGGTTCGGTGGTGATTGGCGCAGAAATCAGCACCGGCGTTCCGGCACTGCTGGCCATGCGCAATGCACAACCCATGGCGCTGGCGTTGAAATCAGGCAACTTTGGCAGCGAAGACTTCTTCAACCGCGCGTTTCAGACACTGGCTCCGTAAGGGGCCGTTTCCTCAAAACCTTTCCACCCTCACCATTTAGATCAGAAAATCAGGGCAAAACACTACCCTTTTTTAATGTCCGGATGCTGGCTCAGCCACTGACTACGGTACTGCGAAGGCGAACGCGCAGTACTTTTACGGAACACGCGGCAAAAATAATTGCTGTCGACAAATCCGCAACTGCTCGCCACTTCTTTGATCTTCAGTTCATAGCCTTTCAGCAGCAGTTTTGCCCGTTCCAGCCGGACATGGTTAAGGTATTCGCTGAAGCCGGTATCGCCGGATTTTCGGAAAAGATGTGAGAGGTAGTTCGGCGTGATATGGAACCGCTTTGCCACGTTTTCGCGGGTCAGCGGCAGCGAGGCGTTTTCCTCGATATATTTTTTCATCACTTCAAACAGCGCGCCACTGCGGGTCAGAATTTGTGTGCGGTTCGCCAGTTGTTCCTGACAATGGCTCAGCAAACCGGCGACCACGCAGCGGGCGGTTTGCTGGTCATCCGGGTTTGAAACGATTTCATTCATGGCCTGCAATAAAAACGAGCCGACCCGCGGCCCCAGCCGGGCGACGCTTTGTTTGTCCGTTTCGTAAAACCGGTTGCCGTCCCAGGATTGCAGGCTGAAACCGAGTTTTTCTTTGCTGAACAATATGCTCAGCAGCACGGCGGGCGCGCTCCACTGGGTGAGATTCCATTTTCCACCAGGGATATACAGCGCGTCGCCCTCTTTGAGCAAGCCCTTTTCAGCCGGAAGACTGCGGTCATGAACGTGGCCTCTGACCACAAATTCGATGCGCGGGAAGCTGACCAGCAACGCCAGTTCGGGCATGGGTTGTGTGTTATCCGGAAAGCGCACCGCCTGCGCTTCACTGCCACAAAACGATCGGAAAAGAGTGTCTATCACAACGGGCAGCATGGCGTTCTCTCAGTTTTTCAATTGCATTGAATCTTGCCATCAAGGTCAAGACCTTGGGTTGCCACCCAAACTGGCCCCAGGTCTTGACCGGTGTTAGCCGACGCCAACGGTTTTGACCGGTGTGGCATTTACAACACATCCAGCAACCATTTTTGCGCCGGTGTCAGGCGGCTGGCGGTTTCCGGTTTAAGCCATTTGCGCTGATCCTGCTGCTGCGCATCTTCACGGTCAATGTACAAACTGTGCAGCACGCGCCGGCGTGTGCCGACGGTATTGTTGGTGCCGCCGTGCCAGGCGTGCGCATCATAAATCATCACGCTTCCGGCCGGAGCTTCGAAAACCACTTCATCAGGATGTGGTAATCCGACGTCCGCCAGAACATCTTCCGGCAGTTCAGGCCGGTGATGCGTCCCCGGAATAATCCGCGGTGCGCCGTTTGCCGCACTGAGATCATCAATCGCCCAGATGGAGTTCACCAGATGCACTTTGGGGAAGTCCGGACGAGGTTTTTTCCAGTCCGCATGCAGCGGCTGATGTCCGCCACGGTGCAGCGCTTCGCGGCCATTGAGGCTCGACACCTTAAACGCGCCGCGGAAAATGTGGCGGCAAACGGACAGGATCAGCGGATGCGACCACACTTTTTCCCAGACCGTGCCTTTGTTAATCATGTTCGCAATACGCGTCGCGGTAGCTTCCTGATGATGCTCAACGGCCAGATTGTCACCCTCTTTTTCCACCAGCGCATCGAAGGTCACGCGCATATCTTCCAGCCAGTCTTTGTCGATCACGTTATGAATAATAACGTAACCCTTAGTTTCCAGCTCAGCGGTCTGTTCTGCGGTAAGCGACTGCGTTGCGCCTAGGGCGTCCAGGTATTGCTCAGATGAATTTATCATTTACCACCTCTTCAGTTAACGTTTGTGCAACACAAAAGTACGGCATTTTTTATAGGAATAAACGATGCAAATCCTACAAAGAGCTGGATATTTGTGTGATTCAAAGAGGAATGTGATGCGGGTGGCAAAGCTTACGACACCCGCTGCGCTTTCAGCCTTTCCTGTAAGAAATCGAGAAACACGCGGGTGACTTCGCTGCGCTGGCGATGCTGCGGATAGAGCGCATGCAGGCTGAGCGAGCCGGGCTGGAAGGCGTCAAGGATGGGTACCAGCGAGCCATTTTCGAGCGCCGGACCGACGATAAATTCAGGCAGCAATACAATGCCCAGCCCGGAAATGGCGGCGTCGCGCAGCACTTCGCCGTTGTTGCTCAGCACCGGCCCGCGCACGTCGAAAATCCGCAGTTTGCCGTGGCGCTCCAGCTCCCAGCCGTTTTGCCCTTCGCGGCCATAACGCAGGCAATCGTGCCGGAGTAAATCGTCCGGCGTTTCCGGCGTGCCGCACCTCTCAAGATAACCGGGGCTGCAACAGATAACGCGTTTAAGCTGCCCCAGACGGCGCGCCACCAGCGAAGAATCCGCCAGATTGCCAATACGGATGGCAATATCAAAGCCTTCGCCCACCAGATCGACATACCTGTCCACCAGTTCCACCTGAAACTGAATCTCCGGATTTTGCTGCAAAAACTCCGCAATCAGCGGTGAGAGATGGCTGATGCCAAATGACATCGGAATACTGATGCGGTATGAGCCCTGCAACGCCTGGCGTTTAGGTGAAACCGCCCTTTCGGCTTCTTCGATATCATCGAGAATACGCTGCGCATGTTGTGCAAAAAGCTGGCCGGATTCGGTCACCGACAGTTTGCGCGTATTGCGGTTGAGCAACCTGACGCTCAGCGAAGCTTCCAGCGCGGCCATCCGGCGGCTGACGTATTGTTTAGAAAGCAGCAGTTGTTCGGCCGCTGCGGTGAAATTCCCGGCTTTCACTACCGCCACAAAAATACGGAGATCTTCAATCTGCATGTCAGTTTCGCCCTGAGGAATACAACCTGTTATTGTCAACCAAAATGCGACAGTGATAGTCATTCTACCTCATTGTTGAGCAAATTGGTTTACGTGTATTCTCTGTTCATCGGAAGCGCAAACGCACTTTCCCCCTGACAACACTGAGGAGTACACCATGATCGAACAACGTCTCTCTGAACAACGCGGCTTAGGTGACCACGGCTGGTTGCATTCCCGTCACACATTTTCTTTCGCCAATTACTGGGATCCAAAACAGGTCGGTTTCTCAGACCTGCTGGTGATTAACGATGACCAGGTCTCACCGGGTCGCGGCTTCGGGGCGCACCCGCACAGCAACATGGAAATCATCTCCTATGTGCTCGAAGGCGCGCTGGAACATAAAGATTCCATGGGCACCGGTTCCGTGATTGTCCCCGGCGATGTTCAGCTGATGAGCGCAGGCAGTGGCGTGACGCACAGTGAGTTCAACCACTCCGGTGAAGAAAACGTGCATTTCCTGCAAATCTGGATTGTGCCGTCAGAAAATGGCACCCAACCGGGATACCAGCAGGTGTCCGTCGCGGAAGCGGAAAAACGCGGGAAATTCCGCCTGATTGTTTCACCATCGGGTACCGGCGGTTCGCTGACCGTGCGTCAGGACATGAAAATCTACGCCGGTTTCTTCGACGGTGCAGAACAGGCGACGTTTGCCCTCGATGCGGATCGCTATGCTTATATCCACGTTGCCCGCGGCAGCATCAAGGTGAACGGTGTCGAATTCAGAACCGGCGATGGCGCGCGTATCCGCAATGAAGATAGCGTCACCTTTACCGACGGCGACCAGGCGGAAGTGTTGCTGTTTGATTTACGTCCGGTTGAAGTGAATCATCCGTCACGCTGATACGGCGTAATGCCTGAGTAAAGTACGCAAAAGCCCAAGCCTGTGATCATCCTGGAAAGGAAGGTCGCAGGCTTTTTTTTGGGCATCGGGCAGTGTTCTGACGATGTATTCACCTGCGCTATAATTGCGATGCAATACGTAATATATTAAGATGAATATAACGATATGTATGACACATATGGAATATTTCTCAGGAGAGAACATGAAGAAGTCACTGTTTGTTCTGGCAGCCGCCATCACTATCAGCGCATGTAGCAGCCAGACCGGCGTGAAGCAAACTGATTTGCAGCATCATCGTTTTGAGTTGCTGAGTGTGGATGGTCAGACGGTTCCGGCCGCACAGGGCCGTATTCCGGAAATTGAGTTCGGCTCAAACCTGCATGTTTCCGGCCAGATGTGTAACCGCTTTATGGGTCAGGGCAATCTGGAAAATAACGTGCTGACGGTGAAAGGTCTGGCCTCAACCATGATGCTGTGTCCGGACGAGAACCTGAACAAATGGGATCACGTGATCAGCGACGTGCTGAACAACGGCGCGGCCGTTTCCCTGAATGAGAACAAGATGGTCCTGAAACAGGGTAAACATACGCTGGTTTACCGCCTGAAAGACCGGATGTAATCATGAAAAAGCCAGACACACGTCTGGCTATTTTAACCCGCAGTACAACGCCCTTGCATCAACGCGGCTTCAGAGCACTGACGACCATTCGCCATCGAGCACATCCCGACGCGGCTGCCATCGAGCTGTGGCGCTAATCTGAGTTGCCCGCCCGCCATTGAACAGGCTGCATAGGCCGGGCTGTCCATGTTGACGGTACGCTGACCGACATTCACGCTGTTGCCTTTTTGGGGAACGTCAGCCGAATCGTCGTGGCTGCTGCATGCGGCTAACACCAGCACACCGGCGGCCAGTAACACGCGAAACGCAGTGATCATCTGTCCTGCTCCTGAATGATTTTGGGTAATGCGGGGAATTTTATCGAGTCGCCATCATATCCGAGGTTTTTCGCCTGCGTCGAGCCTGTTGGCGAAATAACATCAACTTTTTCCTAAAATAATTCCAAAATTAAACACTCCGACACATTTTATTTCGTCTGGTTATTTCTTTGACTCATAAAATAGAGAGTGATTAACCGCTTTTCCTCCTGAATTAGAACGGGAAATATAACGATAAAGGAGCAATACATGCTGACAGATTTCTTACTGCGGATCGCCCTGGCCGGTGCTTTGGGCGGATTGATCGGCATCGAACGTCAATTACGCGCCAAAGAAGCCGGATTACGTACTCATATTCTGGTGGGGATTGGCAGCGCCATGTTTATGATTGTGTCGAAATACGGCTTCGCCGATATTCTGATGCAAACGCACGTCAGTTTTGACCCCAGCCGCGTGGCAGCGCAGGTGGTCAGCGGGATGGGCTTTCTCGGGGCCGGGACCATCATTATCCAGAAGCAAATTGTTAAGGGATTAACCACCGCCGCCGGATTATGGGTCACTGCCGCCATCGGTCTGGTGATTGGTAGCGGTCTATATGAGATCGGGATATATGGCGCTTTTATGACCTTAATTGTGCTGGAAGTTTTTCGCCAGATCAGCAATCACTGGGTCGGTCATCACCATTTAATCGAAATACGTTTATTGCCGGAAAGTGTGCCTGCGGTTTTAGTCGCATTACAGAAGATGCGTATTCGCCCCGGCCATATCAAAATCAATCAGCGCGATGAAGATGAAAGCAAATGTGAACTGATTCTGGACGTTATCCTGCGGCCTAAACAAAGTGTCGACAAACTTTATGAAGCACTGATGTCGGTGAAAGGAATAAAACGCATCGATATTAATTAAACGCCGTTCACCGCGCGAATTTCCCTATTTCGCCGCTGACTCTCCGGTTATTCCTTTCAGCGGCTACGACTATTCCTGAAACCGCCCCGTTGCTCATAACCCTCTAAAAAGCAAGGTTAAAAACCCCTGCACACAATCAGGATAAATTGATTAATCCCCCCTCTGCTAAGCTTTTATAATTATTGCCGGTGAAAATTACTGTTTTCCGGCCTTTTTGTGAGCAAAGCAAAGGGTATTCCATGATCACCACTGACGGTAATAACGCAGTCGCTTCCGTGGCTTATCGCACCAACGAAGTCATTGCCATCTACCCGATCACTCCCAGTTCTACCATGGCCGAAATTGCCGGTGCCTGGTCTGGCGAAGGGAAGAAAAATTTGTGGGGCGATGTCCCGACGGTAATGGAAATGCAGTCTGAGGCCGGTGCGATTTCCACCGTCCACGGCGCATTACAAACCGGCGCGCTGTCGACCTCTTTCACCTCGTCGCAGGGTCTGTTGCTGATGATCCCGGTGTTGTACAAACTGGCCGGTCAGCTGACGCCATTTGTCCTGCACGTTGCGGCGCGTACCGTTGCGACGCACGCGTTGTCTATTTTCGGCGATCATTCCGACGTTATGGCCGTGCGCCAGACCGGTTGCGCCCTGCTCTCTGCCGCCAGCGTACAGGAAGCGCAGGATTTCGCGCTGATTGCCCAGGTCGCCAGCCTGAACAGCCACGTGCCATTTATCCATTTCTTCGACGGTTTCCGGACCTCACATGAAATCAATAAAATCGCGCCGCTGAGCGACGACACGCTCCAGCAGATGCTGCCGCAGGCGCAGATTGACGCACACCGCGCCCGCGCCTTGTCACCGGATCATCCGGTGATCCGCGGCACGTCCGCCAACCCTGACACTTATTTCCAGTCACGCGAAGCCACCAATCCGTATTACAACGCCACCTGCCAGCACGTGGTCGACGCCATGAATGCGTTCGCCGCCCTCACCGGCCGCGAATATAAGCCTTTCGAATACGTCGGCGATCCGCAGGCAGAACGCGTGATCGTACTGATGGGTTCCGGGATCGGCACCGCCGAAGAAGTCATCGAAACCCTGAATGCGCGCGGTGAGAAAGTTGGCGTGCTGAAAGTGCGTTTATACCGTCCGTTCAGCGCTGAACATTTGCTGGCCGTGCTGCCGCAATCCGTGAAAAGCATTGCCGTGCTGGACCGCACCAAAGAGCCGGGCGCGCTGGCCGAACCGCTGTATCTCGATATCATGACCGCGCTGGCTGAGGCCTATAACAGCGGCGAGCGCGATTCGCTGCCGAAAGTGATCGGCGGCCGTTACGGATTATCGTCAAAAGAATTCGGGCCGGACTGCGTACTGTCAGTGTTCCGCGAGCTGGCGCTCAGCAAACCGCGTCCGCGCTTTACCGTCGGCATTTATGACGACGTCACCGGGCTTTCCCTGCCGGTGGTTGAAGAAGAGTTGCCTGAGCGCGCCTCACTCGAAGCCCTGTTCTACGGGCTGGGCAGCGACGGTTCTGTATCGGCGACCAAAAACAACATCAAGATCATCGGTAACAGCACGCCGATGTATGCGCAGGGTTATTTCGTCTATGACTCCAAAAAGGCCGGTGGCCTGACGGTTTCACATCTGCGCGTCAGTGAAAAGCCGATCAAATCCGCGTATCTGGTCAGTCAGGCGCATTTCGTTGCCTGCCACCAGTGGCAGTTTATCGACCTGTATCAGATGGCAGAACGTCTGCGTCATGGCGGGATTTTCCTGCTTAACACACCGTTCAGCGCCGATGAAGTCTGGGCGCGGTTACCGCTGGAAGTGCAGGCGACGCTGATTCAGCGCGAAGCCCGTTTCTACGTGATTAACGCGGCGAAAATTGCCCGCGAGTGCAAACTCGGCGCGCGCATTAACACCGTCATGCAGATGGCGTTCTTCCACCTGACGCAAATCCTGCCGGGTGACGAAGCGCTGAAAGAATTGCAGGGCGCGATTGCCCGCAGTTACAGCAGCAAAGGCGAAGACGTGGTCACGCGCAACTGGATGGCGCTGGCCGCCACGCTGGAAGAACTGGTTGCCGTGCCGTTGCAGACCATTCCGGAAAATCCGCGCAAACGTCCGCCCATTGTTTCCGACGCTGCACCGGATTTCGTCAAAACCGTCACCGCCACCATGCTGGCCGGGCTTGGCGACGCCCTGCCGGTTTCTGCCTTCCCGCCGGATGGCACCTGGCCGACCGGTACCACGCAGTGGGAAAAACGTAACATTGCTGAAGAAGTGCCGATCTGGAAGCCGGATCTGTGTACGCAGTGTAACCACTGCGTCGCCGCCTGCCCGCACTCGGCCATTCGCGCCAAAGTGGTTCAGCCGGACGCCATGGAAAACGCCCCTGCCGCGCTGCAATCGCTGGACGTTAAATCCCGTGACATGCGCGGCCAGAAATACGTATTGCAGGTCGCGCCCGAAGACTGCACCGGGTGTAATTTGTGCGTGGAAGTCTGCCCGGCGAAAGACCGTCAGGATCCGTCCATTAAAGCCATTAACATGGCTGACCGCATTGAGCACCTGGAAGAAGAACGCGCCAACTATGACTTCTTCCTCAGGCTGCCGGAAATCGATAAAACCACGCTGGAACGCATTGATATCCGCACCTCGCAGCTGATTACGCCGCTGTTTGAGTATTCCGGTGCCTGTTCCGGTTGTGGCGAAACGCCTTACATCAAACTGCTGACGCAGCTGTACGGCGACCGTTTGCTGATTGCCAACGCCACCGGCTGTTCGTCCATTTACGGCGGTAATTTACCGTCAACACCTTACACCACCAACGCCGAGGGCCGCGGTCCGGCGTGGGCGAACTCACTGTTTGAAGACAACGCCGAGTTCGGGCTGGGCTTCCGTCTGACGGTCGATCAGCATCGCCGCCGCGTGCTGCGTCTGGTGGAATCGCTGGAACCGCATATTCCGGCCGATGTGCTGGGCGGCCTTCGCGATGAAACGTCCACGCCGGAAGTTAAACGCGGCCACGTCACCGCGCTGCGTAAAATTCTGGCCGACATTGATACACCAGACGCGCGTCAGCTCGCGACCGACGCGGATTATCTGGTGGATAAATCCATCTGGCTGATCGGCGGCGACGGCTGGGCGTATGACATCGGTTTCGGCGGGCTGGATCATGTCCTGAGCCTGACGGAAAACGTCAACGTGCTGGTACTCGATACCCAGTGTTATTCCAACACCGGCGGACAGCAGTCGAAAGCCACGCCGCTGGGTGCGGTCACGAAATTCGCCGAACAGGGCAAGCGCAAATCCCGTAAAGATCTGGGTGTGAGCATGATGATGTATGGTCATGTGTATGTGGCGCAAATCTCCCTCGGCGCGCAGCTCAACCAGACGGTGAAGGCGATTCAGGAAGCCGAAGCTTATCCGGGGCCGTCGCTTGTCATCGCGTACAGCCCGTGCGAAGAGCACGGCTACGATCTGGCGCTCAGCCATGATCAGATGAAACAGCTGACCACCACCGGTTTCTGGCCGCTGTACCGGTTTGATCCGCGTCGCGTGGAAGAAGGCAAACCGGCGCTGGCACTCGATTCAAGGCCGCCTTCCAGCGGGCTGACCGATACGCTCAATAATGAGCAGCGGTTCAGAAGGCTTAATGCGCAACAACCGGAAGTGGCGGCGCAGTTGTATGCCGCGGCGGAGAAGGAATTGCAGCAGAAATATGACTTTTTGGCGATGCTCGCGGGGAAGAAGAGCGAGTCTGAGTCGTAAGTTTTGGGTCTTTAAAATCAAGGTCGTGGGCGCCAGCCCACACCGACTTGGGAGTGCGGCGACAGGTGCTCCTTGAGGCCGGTTTGGGTGGCAACCCAAGGTCTTGATTTATGAGATGCGATCACTGCAATTGAAAACCCAAATTACTCCCGCTGAAGCCGATGCTTATGCCCCTTCATTAACCCCAGCGAAGCCGAATACGCGGCTCCCTCATCCCCTGCCATAATCGCTTCGTAAATCTTTTTATGATCGTTCAGGCACATGCCGCCTTCCTTCGATGAGTATTCGAAAAACCATTTAAAAATCGTCGTCAGCACATTACCGAACGGGACATAAAAACAGTTGCCGGAGGAGATGAAAATCATCCGGTGAAACTGGGTATCGATATTTACCCACGCCTGCGCATTGAAATTCTCCGAAACGTGGCACATCTGGCGGTAAATCCGTGACAGCTCAATGCGTTGCTCTTTGCTGGCGTTCACCGCTGCCAGCGCCGTGGCATGTGGTTCGATCGCTTTGCGGAATTCAAGAAACTGATGATAAACCTCTTCCGTGGCTTCCATGCCCTGCATCCATTCCAGCAGTTGCGGATCGAGCATGTTCCACTGCGGACGCTCTTTAACGCGGGTGCCGATTTTCGGGCGAGATTCCAGCAAACCTTTTGACGTCAGCAGTTTCAGGGCTTCACGCAGCGCGGTGCGGCTGACCCCAAACTGTTCGCCGAGGTCGATTTCGCTGGGCAAAATGGCGCCGGGTGCCAGTTCGCCGGAGAGGATTTTGCGGGCAATATCGCGGGCAATGTGGGTGTTGAGGCCACGGGTCATGCCTGCGGCGGTTTCAAACTGCATCGTCATTCGCTTCCCTTTTTCTGTGCAGATTGCCGACATCATAGTTCAGGCGACGCCGCGCTGCATGCGGGCGTCGCGCTAAACTCACAAACTGTGCGCTATGGCGCCATCTGCCCGCCGTTGACGTCTAATATCTGGCCGGTGATGTAACCGCTGCACGCATGGGAAGCAAAAAACAGAAAGCTGGGTGCCAGTTCTTCGCTGGTGCCAAAGCGCCCCATGGCAATAGAACCGGCGATTTTCTCACGCACTTCCGCACTTTTATCTGCGTGGAAAACCGTGTCGATAGTGCCCGGTGCAATGACGTTGAAGCGGATATTGTCTTTGGTGAATTCCTTCACCCAGTTGCGGTGGACGTTGTGCAGCCAGGCTTTGGACGCCGCGTACAAACTCGCGCCGGGCCCGCCGCCTTCGCGTCCGGCAATCGAACCGGTACTGATCACTGACGTGGTTTTACCGCTTTGTTTTGCCGCGTGGCGCAAATGCGGAATGGCGAATTTCGTCACCATCAGCGCCGAGCGGGCGTTAAGATCCATAACGTGGTCATAAAATTCGTCGTCGATATTTTCTAACCCCTGACGACCGCCCAGCCCGCCTGCGTTATTGATCAGCACGTCGATGCCGCCAAAACGTTCGACAAAATTGGCGACCAGCGCTTCGCATTCCGCAGACTTCGTCACGTCGGCACCAAAGTACGCCACTTCGCCGCCATTTTTGGCAATAGCGGCAGCCAGTTTACCGAGGCTCTCATCGTGGCGATGACCGTTAATTCCGACTTTCGCCCCTGCCGCCGCAAAGGCCTGCGCCGCTGCCAGACCGATGCCTTTCGTTGAACCGGTAATCAGAACTCGCTTGTCTTTCAGATCGTTAAACATGATGACTCCTTTATGACTCGGGAATGTTCAGAGATGAGACGGCTCGCCACGCCACGCTGAAGGCGTTTTCCGCATCCGGTGTCGGACCGTTACTGATGAGGACGTTTAATGTCCGGTTGCCGGTGCAGAGAATATTCAGTTCGGTTTGACGGTCGTCGTGGCTGACCACACGAACCTGTAAGACTTTCCCTCTTGCGTCGAGCGAGGTTTCAGTCGCTTCGTCAAAATAACCGTGGGTTTCAAATACGCTGGCAAAAATGGCATCAGAACCGTGCGTGCGCAGCAGCAACGCCGGTTCGCTGCGCAGGTTGAAATGCGGATCGTTTGCGCCGGTGCGGGCGACGATCAGTTCGCCGCCGTCGGGGAATGCGCTGATGAGCGTCCGGTAAGTTCTGCCGTCCAGCCAGCTGAACAGCGCAGAATCACCGGCGGGCACTGCGCCGCGTGCGCAATCCCAGAGATGCTGATAGCCGTGGTTTTCGCCCAGCGGTTTCAGTTCACCGGCGGCTTTCAGCGTTGTATCGCTGCGCACAAACTGGCCGAGATGATGCAGGCAATAATCGTAACGATGCGGCTGGTCGCTGGTAAGACGGAAAACATCGACGATCAGCGGAGAGGAAAACTCCGGCAGATCGAGCAGCAGCACGGTGCGCTGCTGTTCAACACCAGGGGTGTAATCGTGCAAACGTGCACTCATGCCCTGCCCGGCCTGAGCCTGCGTGACAAAGAAATGCCGCTGGCCGGAACGCATTTCAGCTTGCAGACTTTGCCCGCCGTTCTGGCTCTGACCGTCAACGACGACCGTATTGTGCGCGACGGTTTGCTTGCAGTAAGTGTTGTTCTCGGGAATATAACGCCCGCCGAATTTCGGCTCGACGTTAACCCAGCGGCCAAATCCGTAGTCGCGCAAGAACTCGCGCCCGTGATTAAACAGGCTCAGATGCAACCCGTCGAAATGCCCGTGGTTCAGCGCCGAATGCAGGCGCGGAATGCTGCCATGCTGGCCGTACCACATCAGCGCCATGGTCTGGTTTTCTTCACCACTGCGCAAAATCCCGATCCCCCCGTGTTGCCCTTCCGTCCCGTCGCGAAGTTCAACGCTTTCCCGGTTTAGGGGCAGCGGAGGTGAATCAGATAACGCAGCGGAAAGCGCCAGCGCGGCGGCATTCAGCCAGACGGTTTGCTGTTTTTGTGCGACGGCGAGCCAGCGCGGATCCTGATGATAACGGTGATAACAGACGCTGGCAGCAATCACCGCGCCGTCGTCGCTGATTTTGATCGTTTTCGATGAATCATTGAGCGCAGGCCAGGTGCCGTCGGGGAACGCGGTGAGGATTAATGTTTCGCAGGTTTTGCGGATAATCTCGTCGCGGAACTGAAAGATCTGCAATTCCGGCTGCCGGCGATCAATCACTTCCGCCAGCAGTAACAACGGACGCAGTGCAAAACGATGGTAATACGGCCCTTCAATATAGTAACCGTCCGGCGAAAACAGCTGGCTGAGCTGCGCAAAAAAACCGCCACTTTCGCTGTCGCCTTTCAGCCCGTACAGCGCCTTTTCAACCAGCGAATCATCTTGCAGCGCGTACCCGCTGATGGCGGCCGCCGCGACCGACCAGATCCCGTGGTTATGCACGATATCGAAATCTTTCGCATGGCGGCTGAGTGCGTCATCCGCCATCACGCGAAACAGGTGGTCTTCGATGTGCGAACGCTCAGGCTGGCTGAGCGACGGTATCAGGCAGTGATAGCCTTCGACGGCGTACAGCCAGAACATATTTTCATTGAGCGTCTGATGGAAAATGCGGCCCGGCGCGTTGCTGTCTTTACTGGTCGCGCTGCCCAGGGTCGGGTAAATATCGGCGTAACCGTTCAGCAGTGAAAGCGCGAAATCCCGGTAACGCCGCTCGCCGGTGATCAAAAAAAGTCGTCCGGCCAGATTGATGTAGACGTAATTTTGTTTGTGCTGATGATGTTCCGTGCCGCCCGCTTCGCCGTGACCGGGTACCGGCGCCGGTTGCGCCATGAACGTTTCCAGTGCGGCGATGTTTTCGCGAAGCACCGCGCCCGGCAGCGTTTCGGCGTCTCTCTGCGCCCGTAATTGTTGGGCATCGTCGGGGCTTATCAGCAGCGGTTTCCAGAGGCTCATTTTTTGCCTCCGGCGGCCTGCGGCGCGACATAACCGGCCGCAAACGCCGGCAGCGATAACAGCCAGGTTTCGCGTTCCGCCTCCATCACCGCGCCGCGCGTGACGTCTTCATGATACCCGCCCGCGGCGGGTTTACCGGCAGACGGCAGTTCAAACCTGGCGCGGCGGATTTGCTGTTCGTAACGTTGCCCGCCAGTGCCGTTATCCGCCCACGATAGTAATGGCACAGGCCGCACGCGGATCTGGTCGATGGTTTTATACGGCCACGGCACGGACGCGTCCGTGTAACGCGCCATAAAATCCAGCGAGGTCAGCAGCCCGCCGCCTTGTGGTGTTTTGTAGTGCCAGAGGTCGATGCCGTTTTTCTGCGCCAGCACCGCCATCATGCTGATCGCCTGCAAATTGAAATAGCTGTAATGGAACGAACGGGTGCGCGCCAGTTCAGCGGGCTGCGTGCCGTCGGGCTTGAGCTGAATATCCAGCTTACTTTCCATCAGTTTTGCCATATCGCGGATCACCGCTTTATCGCCGAGATACCACGCAATGCCGGACACCTGCGTGACATACCAGTTACCGTGATTGTTCTGCGTGAGGCCCTCTTTTTTAGCGATTTTGCTGCCCTGAAGCCAGGTCAGATAATCCTGCATCCAGACGCGGATTTGCTGATCGTCATTGTCCGTCCACGCCCGATTCCCGTGCAGCAAAACCAGCGAATCCACAATGCGCGTGGAGAAGTAACGCCCGTCCAGCACACCGGCGTTTCGTCCGGCTGAAATACCCGGCACGCCCTGCGCATAATTCAGGTTCGGATCCATGCGCGTTTCCGGCGTAATAAACCACGCCCGCAGCAGGCTGGCAGCTTTATCGGCATACTTCTGTTCGCCGGAGAAATACCAGGCCAGCGTCAGGTTCTGCACCCGCGCGGTGAAATCCGCCAGCCGCACGCCGTCACTCTGCTCGTTTTTACTCGCCGGATTGACGCGCCCGTCTTTACGGATCCACGGCAAACCGTCCGCTTTGCTGCTGTCCGGCCACCAGTAAGTGCTCAGGCTGAGGTAATCGTGCTTCGAGCCGGAGGGCGGCGTCATGCCTTTGTCTGTCACGCTCAGGTCGGGCTTTTTCAGCGCGGAATCCGCCGCCGCCAGCAGGTGCCGGTAAGCATCCTGCGTTTGCGGTGCAGCGGTATTTTCATGCAGTTGCTGGCGAACCACGTTCAGCTGCGCCGTGTTCAGAAATGCCGGTTCTGCCGCCAGCGCACCTGCGCTGCAAAACGCCATCATCGCCACGACGGCGAGCTGTTTAACATCAGCGGTACGGCACTGAATAAACGTCATGCTTTCTCCGGAATTAAAAAGGGTTAGCGCGCTTTAGTAATACAAATAAAGCAATGAATGATTCGAAGCGCCAGTCAGAATGGGCTTAAAAGCATACAAATAGCCCAACAAGTGACCAGCCTCACAAATCGATAACAAACTAAGCATTTCTTATTTGTCGGACTTTTAATTTAAATCTCCTCTTCTACGCTTGCTCAATACATAACCAAAAACCTCCCCTGCAAACGAGAGAGTAACGACAATGGATATCAATGTTCTGGTCATGATCGGTTACTTCGTCTTAATGATTGCCATCAGTTATGCGTTCAAAAAGATGGCTTCCGGCTCGTCGAGCCACTATTTCCGCGGCGGCGGGCGCATGCTCTGGTGGATGGTGGGCGCCACCGCGTTCATGATTCAGTTCAGCGCCTGGACCTTCACCGGTGCCGCCGGACAGGCTTACCGCTACGGTTTCAACGTGGTGAGCGTGTTCGCCGGTAACGTGTTCGGCTATCTGGTGGCGTGGTGGTGGTTCGCCGCCCGTTTCCGCCAGCTTCGGGTCGATACTGCCACAGAGGCCATCAACCATCGATTCGGCAAAGGTAACGAACAGTTTTTCACCTGGATGATTATTCCGCTGAGCATTCTCAGCGCGGGCGTATGGCTGAACAGTCTGGCGGTGTTTGCCAGCGCGGTGTTCCGGCACGACATTACGCTGACGCTGTGGGTCACCGGTCTGGTGGTACTGGTGATTTCGTTACTGAGCGGCGCATGGGGGGTGGTGGCGAGTGATTTTGTGCAGACGCTGGTGGTGGCGATTATTTCGATTGCCTGTGCGGTGGTCGCGCTGTTCAAGGTCGGCGGCCCGGTCAAACTGGTGACAGAATTCCCGTCCGGCTTTTTCACCGGCCCGGACGTCGGCCCGCATTACATTTCCCTGCTGGTCGCCTGTTTCCTGTTTTTCTTTATCAAGAACGTGCAGAGCATTAATAACCTGCAAGATTCTTACCGTTTTCTGAATGCCAAAGACAGTTTTAACGCCAAAAAAGCGGCGCTGTTTGCGCTGATTCTGATGCTGACTGGCACGGTGATCTGGTTTATCCCGCCGTGGGCGGTGGCCATTCTTTATCCTGACGCCGCAACCGCACACCCGGAGCTGGGGAAAAATGCTACCGATGCGGTGTATCTGATTTTCGCCGAACGCGCGATGCCGGTGGGCACCGTTGGCCTGCTGATGGCGGGATTATTTGCCGCGACGATGTCGTCGATGGACTGCGCGCTGAACCGTAATTCAGGGATTTTTGTACGCAGTTTCTGGACGCCCATTGTTAACCGCAACACAGAACGCAGCGACAAGTATCAGCTGCGCGTCGGTCAGGCCACGTGCGTGGTCAACGGCGTACTCGTGATCCTGGTGGCGCAGTATATGCACACAATGCAGACCGTCAGCCTGTTCGACCTGATGATGAAAGTCGGCACGCTGATGCAGGCACCGATTATCGTGCCACTGTTTCTTGGCGTGTTCATCCGCAAAACGCCGGACTGGGCGGCGTGGGCCACGGTGTTGTTCGGATTATGTGTGTCTTACATCGTCGCTAACGTGTTTACCGCGCCAGATGTCGCCCGTTTACTGGGCATTACGTTGACCACGCGCGAGATGCTGGATGTGGCGATTATGTGGAATATCTTCTCGCATCTGGTCTTCACCGGCGGGTTTTTCTGCCTGACCACCCTGTTCTACCGCGAGAATGCGAAAGCCCGTGAAACTCAGCGTCAGCAGTTTTTCACCGACATGGAAACGCCGGTGTATGCCGATGACGAACAGGATGAATTCGACCGGCTGCAACGCGATAAAATTGGCCGGATATCCCTGTATATGGGGGCCGGTTTGCTGCTGATGGTGCTGGTGCCTAACCCGTTATGGGGCCGTGTTCTGTTCCTGATTTGCGCGCTGTCGATACTTGTCTTCGGCTGGGTTTTACATCGCAGTGCGGAGAAAGGCATGAAAGCCGCAAAAGAAGGCAAGGCCGCGAAACGCAACATCGCGACTTCACAGCGGTAATCGTGCGGATAGAAATCGAATTTCAAGAAAATGCAGCGCATTGTGAGGCAAACGCACTGCATTTTTTAGAAACTACAAACACTTTCCTTCGACGGGCACCACTGGTAAAATTCTGAAATATGAATTTACTTAACTGATCTTCATCAGGGTTTTAAATTAATGATGATCAATACCATGCCAGGGAAAAAATGCAGTGAAGAAAATAATAAATTCCGACGTGTTCATTTATTTTGCAGTTACTATTTTAAGCATAATTTGTGCCTATTTTCTCACAAAACGTTATTTCCCTATCGAGCCAGATGCGGCAAACAGCCCGCTAGTTTGGAGAGAAATGCTGGAAAATGGCTTTTCAGTAATTAAGTACTGGAAACCGACCCCTGACAATTGGTACTTTACTGTCTATCCAATCAATTTTTTCTTCTTCTTTGTACTTTCTGATGATGGCAAGATCCCTTTAATAATATCAACATCTCTTTTCGTTTCACTTTCCGCCATTATCATAACGTGGATACTGAACTCGACAAATAAAAGCAAGGCTTCGTTTCTTGCAATGAGTGCTTTGATTTTTTTACCGGCTTACGTCTATACGTTTGGGTTTATAGCGCACCCTTTTTCTCATAACTCTACCAATTTTTTTGGCATATTCACTTTCGCTCTCTGTTTCTATAATATTAAGAAAAGCTCTACCAGAATAACAATGTTATATAGCTTGATAGCGCTTCTATCTGCAGTATCCGACCCCTGGTTTTTGGCAACCTATTTCTTGCCTATTTTGCTGGTGCAAATCTATTTCTCCTGGAAGGAAAAATCGAACTGGAAAAATACAGTAATATTCGGCATAACATTTATTCTCGCTATGACTCATGTCATCCCCAGAATATTGGGACTGCCTGTTCAGCACTTTAAGCTTGTCCCCTTTGATTTATGGGCAGAAAATGCTGCATGGATGGTGAAAATCATCGGCCGCAGTATGAATATTTTCTTTATTGATGCCCAAATTGCTTATGTAAGCTCTTTTATCGTTTGGTCGTTGATAGTTATATACTCGATATATGATTGTTTGCAGCGTGGAAAAGAATCTACATTCATTGCCATATTCAGTGCACTTACCATTGCTGGCATTATTTCGTCATTTATTATCAGTTACACCACCCCCGCGGATATTAGCGCCAGATTCTTTATAAACGCAATTTGCTTCAGTTTTGTCATTGGAGCATTATGCTTCAGTTATAAAAGGAACATTTTAATCGTTCTGGCATTCACCCTATTTGTTTTCTCTTCGCTATACTCTTACACTGTAATAAAATCACCTTTATATGATCAGGAAAAACAAACCCTGTCTTATATTGATTTTTTAAAAGAGCACAAACTCTTCTTTGGATATTCAGATTACTGGCTTTCCTCTAATACCGTTAACTGGCTATCGAATAATGAGATACATATTTCACCTGTTCTATTCGATAAGAAAACGTATCGTATTCAGTTCGACGAAGTTCGTTCTCAAACATTCAGCACATGGTTAACACCCACTTATTTTGAAAAAGCGCCTCAGAGACAATTCATTTCTATCCCGGCGATACAGAATTCGCAGCCAGATTCTGAAATGAACCGCCGATTAGACGCGATCAAACAGCAGGTTGGAATTCCTGATGAAGTTCTGACCTATGAAGATAAAACGTTGTTCATTTATAATTCGAAGATAACTATTCCGTAATAGATAAGAGGGATGCAGGACATTCTGGATGGAATGTCCTGTTTCTCGTTTAAATCAGCCCGCGCTGTTTTAACGTGATGCGTGTGGCTTCGTTGAGATCGAACTTCAGCAGATCTTCTTTACGTACCCAGGCGTAACTTTCAAATTCGTCGTTCAGCGTGATCACAGTGTTCTTCGCCTGACAGGTGAAAATCAGGTAAATCATGTAGATTTCTTCCTGAGTTCCATCGGGATACGTCTTCAGGCGGATATCATCGCGGAACGTCCACGGCGTGATATGCGTCAGTTCCAGCGCTTCGCCCAACTCTTCCCGCACTTCGCGCAATAACGCCTGCTCAACGGTTTCGCCCGCTTCCATTCCGCCGCCGGAAAGCGCCCACTGGCCCGGGAAAACGCCGCGCCCGGAGGCCATTTTACACAGCAGATACGTTCCCTCATGTTCAATTAACGGACAAACGATGGTTCTTTGACGCATGATGACTTTCCTTGTTTTAGACTTTGTTTGAGACTAATGTGCGCGCTAAAAAATACCATAATCTGGCGTCGCTGTGGCGGGAGTCGGGAAGAGTTGAGAAGTGCTGCGCAAAAATAAAAACCCGCCTTCATCAGCGGGTTTTTAAGAAATAATCAGGAAACTGAATCAGAAACACGGTGCTTATTTAGGCAACTCCGTTACCTGTTTCACTTCGGATTTGTTGATTTGCTGTTTCACACCATTGGCATCAGTATACTCAAGCAATCCGGTAGGCGCTTCTTTTGGCTTACCGTCGCTGACGATGGTTCTCGCGTCATTGGTCTGAATAGCATAACTCGTCCGGGTACAGCCCGATAAGGCTGCGACACTGATTAATGCGGCTAATGGCAAAAGCAAAGTCCTGTTCATATTTCTCTCCTGTCTACCGATTATTGAGCAACTCAGTTATCCAGTTCGCTCATGTTTTTAACCTGATCGCGGTTGATCTGCTCAGTCTTTCCTGTCTCAGCATTTTTGTACGATACCAGGCCGGTATCGCTGTCAACCTGAGGTTTACCGTCCGTGACGATGGTTTTTCCGTCCGTGGTTTTAATCGCCTGATTCGACGCACACCCGGCTACGAATAAAATGGAAACAGCAGCCAGCGACGCGGCAATAAGGTTTTTCCTCTTCATACACTTCCTCCTGAAAGGGGTTCTGTCTTAACAATTAGTCAGTTAAGTATAGGCACTTTTGCCGGAGGCATTGAAAAATAGGACAAACGGAAATTTTCTCAGCCTAGTGGACCTCTGCCGGTGGCAAACTGTCCCGATTCAGCCGTTAAGCGTTTAAGAATATTCTGTATTCCTGTCATTTATTTCTAAAAATACCTGTACAACTTTCTACATCTTGTATAACTTTATAGTCACACAAGTAATCATTAACTACGCACACATTAACAAGAGGATATGTCATGCGTCAGAATAAGCACGATGGATTGTCACCAGAAACCTCCCCTTCGCTCTACACACAGGGTTTTTCTAAAGAGGAAACAATGGGGCGCGTTGTGGTTGAAATTCTGGAAGCAGGCAGGAACCTTAATCGCAAAGCGTTGTGTTCGAAACTTTTGAATCGTGTAGAATCCGCTGGCAGCGAAGAAGAGGAAAAGCATTATATGAAGCTTATCCGTCTGGTTCTTGAACGTGATTCATGATCTATTAAATTCACAGAGTAAAGATGGGCTTCATATAAATTCGGTTTGACATATTATGCGGGCTTGATTAATTCATAGCCAACCAATGCTTTATTTCCGTTAGCGTAATACCCTGCGGTATGAAGTCATAACTCTGAACCTGAAGCTACTCTGCCCAGACTTTTGGCCAGCATATATTCAGAGGCTGATAATATGTATAGAAGTAATGAAGAAAAATTAACGGACAAACTCATTGGTGAGGCTGTAATCTCCTTACTTAAATCGAAAAGTCTACTATCAATCGACAGACTCATTAAGCAGTTACAGTTTATGGCTGCGAGTGCTGAAAACTTAAATCGAAAAAGTGCCCTGGAGCAGATCATCAATGAAATGCGCCACGACCAGGCTGATAAGCGTGCGCGTGTCAGTTATGAGGTCCGGGACGTCGACAATGTACGACACTTTTTCAATGCTGAAGGGCCGTCCAATGACCAGAAAAAACATTGATGCATCAAACCAATGTGTACTAAGTCACAACGACTCGGTTGTATCAAATCCATCTCAGCCGATGTCAGACACTGTCAATAGCTCTGGCATTTATAAACATTTCGCTAAAGCCGGTGAACTTTACTCCAGTGAAGCTGAAGTTCTGGGTGCCGCAATTCGTCTTATTCTTGCGAATAAAGGTACCGTGACCAATAAGGCCATCATGCTCCACCTGATTAATCAGCTTGAAACCACGTCAGACGTTGTGCAGCTGGATATTTTGCGCGGCGCACTTGAAATGGTGGTGGGCATGACGCCCGATGATTCCGTATTCTGATCTTTGAAGAAAGATCCATTTTTTATTATTTTCTTCCCGCCCGGTCATTACAGCCGGGTGCGGGATCTTAAATTATCTATTCTTAATACAAACGCGGAGGGTATTAAAATGCATGACGTGTCTTATACTCATGTGACATTGGCTGATTATATTCTGACAGAAGATCCTGAACTTCTTGTTGAAAACGAAACGGTCACCCGTATTTATAAAAACTTAAAGAAACAAAAAGAAGTGGTTACTCACAAAGATATTATTCTTTGTCTGATTCAGAAGATTGAGCAGGAAAGTGATACCGACAAGCAGGATATTTATCTGGAAGCGCTTGAATATGTCGTTTACCGCACACCTGATGATGATATTGTATAAATCCACAGCAAATCATTTTACATGAGCCCGGCTAATATTATCTGCCGGGCTCATGCGTCTAAAGCTTACATACCGCCTGCAAGTTTTCAGAGAGCCTGATTACCAGACTGATATTCGTAGCTGACTTCCGGCCAGGTCACTACCGGCGTGCCCTTCAGTCTTGGCTCAGCAAATAACTCGCCCTGGAAATTACACACCCCTGCCGCATCCAGCCACATCCACTCTTCGGGTTTTTCAACGCCTGTCGCGATAACAGAGATTTCTAACGCTGAGCAGAACCTGATGATGGCCTGCACGACGGCCTGTTTCGGTCCGCTGGTATGGATGTCACAAATCATATTACGATCAATCATAATTTTGTCCGGCTGGCATTGCGTCAGCAGCAATAACCCCGCAGAACCCGCACCAAAATCATCAATCGCCAGACGCATTCCCGAGGCTTTAAGTTGTTTCATCGCCGTTGAAAACTTGTCCTCACGGGTTATGACGCCGTTTTCTGTGATTGCCACCACAATTTGTTCAGGAACCAGGCCGCCGGCGATGATGTCATTAACCAGAGACTCCACAGCATCCGGCACCATGACAAGTGTCATAGGCAAAAGCTTAATTGAAATCGTTTTGTCGCCGATCCCCATTTTTTGCGCCATGGCAAAAGCCAGCTTTTTGGATTTGAGATCCGCCTCATAGATCGTTGTTCCGGACAGCCGGGAGTAATACTCCATCGCTGAGCCACCTTCCGGCCCGCGGATTGTCGCTTCATAAGAAATAATCTCGCGGCTCAGCGGGTCTACAATTGGCTGGAATGCAAAACTGTAGTCCTGCATCTCGGGAAAGATAAATTCTACTTCTGCTTTCAGAGGTTCATCGGCGATGAAAGACCAGGAATCAGCCGGGAGAATTTCGAGATAATTTTCCTTCTCCCGGGCCTGCACAAAGGTGCACAGAAATTGAAGAGCCCGGTCTTCATAAGTGAGACGATATTTAGATGTTCCTTTATCGAGCACCGCCTGAAGCACCTCATCTTCGTGATGATGCCTGAGGTCAAAAAGCTCCATCCCTACATTGCCGAAGCGACGTGACTGTGCATAGTCGCGCATGAGAACCACCACGTTATGGTGACGCTGATCCTGGCAAATCATACTGTAGAGTGCGTCCACTGCCTCTTCCGGCCCTTCCAGCAACTGAAAGAAGTGCATCCCGTCGAAGAGCAGAATGCCTGTTATGCTCAAAAGTTCGTTGTTAACATTGGCTTGTGACACCATGTCGATCAGTGAAGCAGAGTGAACATGTTCACTGATATGGCTGCGATAAACGAGAGTTAAAAGCATCGGGTGTTTCCAAAAGGAGCTTGTTTAGACTCTCAGGGTAGCAGAAATTTCGGTTATAGAAACATCCCAATCTATCATTTTTCCTTATGAAATCAGACCGAGAAATGGCGGCAATGCCCTACAGTGCCGGCAATTTAGATGAAGGGATTGGGCAAGAAAAAACCATTCATGCAGCACAAATCTGTGGGGGAGCAATTAAACGGGTCAGCCGGCAGGCTTTTAACTTGCTGTCACCGGTAGCGCCAAACCTTCCCTTTCTTAATCTGCTATAAAACGCGCTGACATTCGGCGGCGTAATCCGTATCATACGCGCCACAACGCCGTCCGGCCGGAAGACAAGAGCTGCGCGCAGACCGAAACGCACAATGCTAAACTCGCGCTATGACGACCACGCCCTTCTGGTGCCCCTTTTTGAGTCAGAGTTACTATTAATGTCAGAAATTCAATCAGTTGATAAAAAAGCTCAGTACAACCTGAATAAATTACAAAAACGCCTGCGCCGTGAAGTCGGTAAAGCGATCGGTGACTTCGGTATGATCGAAGAAGGCGACCGTATTATGGTTTGCCTGTCCGGTGGTAAAGACAGCTACACCATGCTGGAAATTCTGGGCAATCTGCAAAAAAGCGCACCGGTGAATTTTTCCCTGGTGGCGGTGAATCTTGACCAGAAACAACCGGGCTTCCCGGCGCATATCCTGCCGGAATATCTGGAAAAGCTGGGCGTGGAATACAAAATTGTCACCGAAGACACCTATGCCATCGTGAAAGACAAAATCCCGGAAGGCAAAACCACCTGCTCTCTGTGTTCGCGTCTGCGTCGCGGGATTTTGTACCGCACCGCGACTGAACTGGGTTGTACCAAAATCGCCCTCGGCCATCATCGCGACGACATGCTGCAAACGCTGTTCCTCAACATGTTTTACGGCGGCAAGCTGAAAGGCATGCCACCAAAACTGATGAGCGACGACGGTAAACACATCGTGATCCGCCCCCTGGCGTATTGCCGTGAGAAAGATATTGAGCGTTTTGCCGTTGCGCGCGAATACCCGATCATCCCTTGCAACCTGTGCGGTTCGCAGCCAAACCTGCAACGTCAGGTCATCGGCGACATGCTGAATGACTGGGATAGAAAATACCCAGGCCGTATCGAAACCATGTTCAGCGCGATGCAAAACGTGGTGCCTTCACATCTGAACGACATGAATCTTTTTGATTTCAAAGGGATTAAACATGGCGGTGAAGTGGTTGATGGCGGCGATCTGGCGTTTGACCGTGAAGAGATCCCGATGCAGCCTGCGGGCTGGCAGCCTGAAGACGACGAAACGGCTGTGCCGGTTGAACGTCTGAACGTGCTGGAAATTAAGTAAGATTTCGTCCGGAAGTCACCGTTTGAAAAGCCCGCGCTGATGCGGGCTTTTTGCTTTTCAGACCAGCGTGAACGTTTCGGTCCAGTTGTAGTTGGTCATCACCAGTCTGACCGGGAGGCTGAGTGCTCCGAAGTTTCGATGCTGATTTTCATGAAAGCAGACGCGCAGCGGTTCCGGCAGGTATTGTGCGCTGTAACGCAGCAGCGTGCTGTGCCAGAAAATCGGCGGGATCTCTGTATGAGGAAACCGCTCGCGGATTTTTTCCGCCCACGGCGTTTTCATCAAATCATCCACCAGCGATTGTCTGACACGCTGGCTCTCTTCATCAGGAAATCCTGCAAGCAGCAGCTGATCCGGCAACGCAATCAGCCGCAAATCGCGGATGTGCATGATAAGGCCGCCGCAATGCTTTCTGAAAATAGCGATTAATTCACCGGTTCCCGGCGCGTCTTCGGGTTTGTCATACAGCGCCTGCGTGACGGGAAAAAAAGTAAAATGCATGCCGTCAGGCGGCGCGACGTCGGCCAGCGGGTCGCCCCGCGTCACCGCTTTCAGTTCCGATAACAGCCCTGCCATAGCCGGTCCGGCGCGGTTACCGCTGGTGATCGCCAGACGGGTGGGATGGTAGAAAGGTTCAGAGCGGACAACGCCGGATTCCGGGTGAGAATTCCAGATTTCCAGCGTTCTGCGGGTCGCGTCGTGATACGCTTTTTGAATCATTTCGGCGGTGTGCAAGACAGACTCCTGGGTATTCGAAAATGAGATCGTTCCGGCAAAAGTGCCTGTGAATGCACCTTGCGGGGCATAAACCTCAAAAAGATTGAGCGAAATCAACATTAGAACTGTTGATTGGGTGCAGTATCTATTTCGCAGGTGAATGCAACGTCAAGCGATGGGCGTTGTGCTCCATATTGTCTTATTTCCAAATTTTTAGAATTAATGCATAGCACAATTTAATTCGAACGACGCCGGTCTTATGACCGGCTTTTTTTTGCCTTTTTTCAGGCAATTAGTACATTACAGCCAGCGACTTTTCTTCAGCCACCACGCCACAACAACCCCCAACAACATCAGAAATCCGCAGAAAACCCCGAAACCTAAGGGCGATGTATTGCCGGGGATCCCGCCGAGGTTCACACCAAACAGCCCCGTGAGGAAGGTGGTTGGCAGGAAGATCATCGCCAGCATCGACATGGTGTACGTGCGGCGGTTGAGGGAATCGGCCATCAGTGAACTGATTTCATCGGAGAGCACCGCGGTACGCGCGATGCTGCCATCCAGATCGTCGAGCCCTCGCCCGAGACGATCGGAGATTTCCTGCATCAGGCGGCGGTCGTCGTCGTTCATCCACGGCAAACGTTCGCTCGCCAGACGCGAGAAGACGTCACGCTGCGGTGCCATATAACGGCGCAGGACAATCAGTTGTTTGCGCAGCAACGCCATCTGACCGCGCTCCGGCACCTGTTGTTCCATCAGGTCGTCTTCGATATCAATGATTTTGTCGTGCAGGTCTTCGATGAAATCGCTGGTGTGATCGGTCAGCGCATCGCAGGTTTCCACCAGCCATCTGCCGGTATTTTTCGGGCCGCTGCCGGCTTGCATATCGCTGATCATCTCTTCCATCGAGAACACCTTGCGATGACGGGTCGAGACGATGATTTTATCGGTCAGATAAACGCGGATCGTGACCAGCTGGTCCGGTCGTGCATCCGCATTCAGATTGATGCTGCGCAAGGTGATTAAGGTCCCTTCGCCGACGCGCACCACTTTTGGCCGCACGCTGTCACCGGCCAGCGCTTCACGCACGGTATCGGGCAGCACCGGCGTATTGCTGATCCACCGTTCGCTTTCAGGCCGCGTGTAATCCAGATGCAGCCAGCACGGCTTTTCATCGCTCGCCACGCACTGCGGGCTGATTTCGTTCACACCGCCCTCGCCGTTCATCTGGAATGAATAAACGGCGTCGGCAACCTGTAGTTCATTTCCCTTTATCACTTCCACGATACTCCTCGCTTTTTCTGCGTTATCTGTTTTAAGTTTAGCGTTAAGTGCTTGAAGTTCCAAAACACAACTCAGGTGAAAACCCTTCACCTCAATATCCCGAAGCGATCATGCCATGAGTGGGCGTGAAAAATGTAAACAGCGCCCGCTTTACTGTTTCACAATTTTCCAGAGTATTTCAAACTGCCCGGTGCCTGCATTTCGGCCAGATCCGGCATAACGCCGCGCATCACTTCCAGGAATTTACGCAGCCGCGCCGGATAATAGCTGGAATACGGATACACCAGATAGACAGGCAACGGCAGTGCGTTCCAGCCGGGCAAGACACGCTGTAAATGCCCTTGCGCAAGATCGTCCTGCACCACCCACGCTGACACAATGCCCGCGCCCAGACCGGAAAGCACGGCCTTGCGCACGGCGTATAAGCTGTCAGTCGCCATGCGCGGCGCAATCATGCAGCTTTCCATTCTGCCGTCGGTATCGTGGCGCAGCATGACTTCATTACGGTAAAAGGTGCTGAGGGCAACCCAGGGTAAATTCGGCAGTTCGCAGACCTGCGTCACCGGATGTTGTTGCAGCAATTCGGGCGTGGCGATAACGATACGCGGCACTTCGGCCAGCAAAACCGCCACCATCGACGGATCCGCAACGTTCCCCACCTGAATTGCACAGTCGATATCTTCAGAGAGGAAATCCGGCGTGCGGTCGTTGAGCATCCAGTCCACCGTAAGGTTCGGATACCGCTGTAAATAGCGGGTCAGCGGCCCGATCAGCTGATCCTGCCCGAACGCATGCGGCGCACGCACGCGCAGAGTGCCCACCGGTTCATCTCCCGCGCCGTGTAACTGATCTTCCAGCGACGCCCAGCGTTCGAGCAATAATTTGGCCTGCGCGTAACACCGTTCGCCGTCGTCGGTCAGTTTCATGGCGTGCGTGGTGCGAAGAATCAGCCGGGCACCGAGCATTTTTTCCAGCGACTGCAAACGGCGGCTGACCGTTGGCTGGCTGGTGCCCAGCTGGGCGGCGGCGGCGGATAAACTGCCGCTTTCGACAATACGAATGAACGTCTGCATTAAGTCGATGCGGTCAATACCGCTGGTGAGTGGTGTGTTCATACGCCTCACGTATAACAGTTTTACCTTTGTACAGGCTACCACTTATAACCGTTCGGGTGAAGAATGCGTGCCATGACCTCCACACAACACACGTATTCATCAGGAAAACATCATGTCAGACATCACCCAAACCTCTGCAACCGCCGCTGAACCAGCGCTTTCCGGCAAAATCATTTTTACGCTGGCCGCCGGTGCCGGGCTGAGCGTGGCATCGATTTACTACAGCCAGCCAATGCTCGGTATTATGGGCGGAAACTTGCAGGCCAGCACCACGTCGGTCGGGCTTATCCCGACACTGACGCAGGCCGGCTACGCGCTGGGCATTCTGTTTTTGATCCCCCTTGGTGACCGTCACGACCGCCGGACCATTATCCTGCTCAAGAGTATTTTGCTGGCCGCTGCGTTACTGCTGTGCGGTTTTGTGCCGGGCATTCACGGCTTACTGGCCGCCAGCCTGATCACCGGTATCGGCGCCACTATGGCGCAGGATATCGTGCCCGCTTCCGCGCATCTGGCTCCGGC
>Ga0153981_1000064_pt1 | contig 33085 bp, 25 predicted proteins | sample TSGA065MetaG_FD_104714 | JGI IMG/M metagenome (GOLD analysis project Ga0153981, IMG submission 104714) | Attine ant fungus gardens microbial communities from Georgia, USA - TSGA065 MetaG | ecosystem: Host-associated > Fungi > Mycelium > Unclassified | place: USA: Georgia, Magnolia Springs State...
GCTTACAGATCCCGGCGTTGTTGACCAGAATATCCACCGTGCCGAAGGTTTTCAGACATTGCTCAATCACACGCGCCGGTGCGCCTTTCTCGGTGATGTCTACCTGCATAAACTCAACGCGACTTCCTTGCAATTCAATCAGTTCACGCGTTTCGCCTTTGTCCATAATGAAACTCGGAATAAACAAATTGGCTCCGGCCTTGGCCAGTGCGACCGCAAAGGCCTGGCCCAAACCACTATTTCCGCCAGTGACGATGGCCGTTTTTCCTTTCAGAGAGAAGAAATCCAGTGAAAACTCATTCAGCGCGTTCAACGACATGGTGAAGCTCCTTACCTGAAAAAATCCAAAAAAAAAGAGAAAAGCAATCTTCCCCGGAAATAAAGGGAAGCTACTTTTCTCATCGGCTCTAGTAACTGGCTTTAAGGTGTACCATGTTTAATTAGCCGGATTCCGTGAGCAGACTCACAAAAAACTCGTTTAATAATTCTGTGAGATTTCTCACGGTAAATTAATATTGCGGCATGCTATTACTATTCTCAGTTACCAGAGATCAAGAGAAAAGTAACTTCCCTCCTGCGGGGAAGTCTGCTTTTCTCTTTTTTTTTGCCTTAATCCGCTAAAAATACAGGGCAGCAATATGGAACCTTCTAATTTTCGTCGCTGGCTGACGCTGGCAATAATAAGTATCAGCGGCGGTGTCAGTTTTGATCTGGCTTACTTACGTTATATCTTCCAAATACCCATGGCAAAGTTCATGGGATTTTCCAATACCGAAATAGGGTTAATTATGAGCACATTCGGTATTACGGCGATTATTTTATATGCACCCAGCGGAATTATTGCCGATAAATTCTCACACAAAAAAATGATGAGTTTTGCCATGATCGTCACCGGCCTGCTGGGCTTATTAATGGCCGTCTATCCGCCATTCTGGGTGATGATCGTCATTCAGGTGGCGTTCGCCATTACCACGATTTTAATGCTGTGGTCCGTTTCCATAAAAGCCGCGTCGTTGCTCGGAAATCACGAGGAACAAGGCAAAATTATGGGCTGGATGGAAGGCCTGCGCGGCGTCGGCGTCATGGCGCTGGCGGTCTTTACGATGTGGGTCTTTTCCCTGTTCGCCCCGGAAAATCCTGCCAGCCTGAAAGCCGTGATCCTGATTTACAGCGGCGTTTATATCCTGCTGGGCGTGCTGTGCTGGTTCTTCGTGCAGGACGGTTTTACGGTTCGCAGCGACGAGAGCGGCACGCAAAAGTTCAGCCTGAAAGACATCACTTCGGTGCTGAAAATCAGTACCACCTGGTATTGCAGTCTGATCATTTTCGGCGTTTACACCATCTACGCGATCCTCAGCTATTCCACCAACTATCTGACGGAAATGTATGGCATGACGCTGGTCGCCGCCAGCTATATGGGCATCGTCATCAACAAGATTTTCCGCGCGCTGTGCGGCCCGCTGGGCGGCATTATCACCACTTATACCCGGCTGAAATCCCCGACCCGCGCCGTCCAGCTACTGTCACTCGTCAGCATCATCACACTCGGTGTTTTGCTGATGACCAACGCGCATCCCTCATCCGTCTTCATTGGCATCGGGCTTATTTTGCTGCTGGCGTTCGCCTGTTACGCTTCGCGCGGGTTGTATTTTGCCTGCATCGGCGAAGCCCGCACGCCGAAATACATCATGGGCACCACGGTCGGGATTTGCTCAGTGATTGGCTTTCTGCCAGACGTGTTTGTTTATCCGCTGGTCGGCCACTGGCAGGACACCCTGCCCGCCGCCGTGGCCTATCGCAACATGTGGCTGCTCGGCCTGGCGGCCACGGCCATGGTGCTTATTTTTACAGCATTACTGATCAGAAATATCCGCAGCCACGCCGTTCCGGCCGGGACCGCAAAGCAGCCAACACAGGAATTCATCTAACGGAGCGTTAAATATGGACAGTTTTTCAATGAACAAAAAATATCTGATGGGCGTGGATGTCGGTACACAAAGTGCAAAAGTGGTGATTTTCGATACGGAAGGCAACGTCATTTGCGAAGGCAAACAGGCGTTGCGAAAACTGGATATCCCCGCGCCGCTGCTGGCTGAACACCCGGACGATGACCTGTGGGACTCCCTGAAAGTCGCCTTCGGCAAAGTCATGGACAACTTCTATGCGCAGGGCGGCGACGCGAGCCAGATTCTGGCGATGGGCGTGTGCGTCATCCGCTGCTGCCGCGTGCTGCTCAAAGGCAACGGCGAGCTGGCGTGGCCGGTGATCAACTGGATGGATAAGCGCCTGAATAAACCTTATCAGCCACTTGAGTGCTACGGCGAGGTGAAATATGTCACGACGACATCCGGCTACATCACTCACCGCCTGACCGGCGAATTTAAAGATACCTGCGCCAATTACATCGGCTGGTGGCCGATGGACAATGACATGCTGGACTGGAGCACCGATCCTGCGCAATGGGAAAGCTGCAACCTGAGCCGCAGTCAGGTTTTCGATGTGGTGAAACCCGGTGAGATGCTCGGCTATCTGAGTGAAAAAGCCGCGCGCCAGATGGGCCTGCCCGCCGGGATCCCGGTGATTGCTACCGCGCACGACAAAGCCGTCGAGGCGCTGGGCGCAGGCACGCTCGAACCGGGTATCGCACTGATTTCGTTGGGCACCTACATTGGCGCGATGGTTCACGGCCACGAAAACGTCAAAAATGCGCAAAACTTCTGGCCGTTCCAGGCGTCAGTTCCGGGGCATTATTTGTATGAATGTATGGGCGTGCGCCGCGGAATGTGGACCATCAGCTGGTTCCGCGACCAGTTTGGTGCCGCCGCGCTGGCCGATGCGCAGGAGAAAGACCTGAGCATCGAAGAATTACTCAACCGTGAAGCGACGAAAATTCCGGCAGGCTGCGAAGGATTGCTGACGGTTCACGACTGGGCACCGCCGTCAGAAGCCGAGTTCCGCAAAGGCGCGATGATAGGATTTGACGGACGCCATACCCGCGCACATATGTACCGCTCAATGCTCGAAGGCATCGCGTTTACCATGAAAAATCATATGGATAAGATGGCGGAAGAACTGGGCATACCGTTCAAAGGCCTGATTATTTCCGGCGGCGGCGCAAACAGTGATTTATTCATGCAAATCTTCGCAGACGTGTTTGGCGTACCGACCCGACGTAATCTGATGAAAGGCTCGGCCGCCGTCGGGTGCGCGGTCAACGCCGGAATGGCCGCGGGTGTTTTTGACAGTTACGAAAAAGCGACCGAAAAGATGGTGCGGATGGGCGGACATTTCACGCCCGACGGGAAAAATCATCAGCTTTATAACGCCCTGAATGCAGACGTTTATCAGAAAATGAATACCCATTTAGATCCGCTGTTGCAGGCGCTGAGCCCGCGGGTGGATTAACGCGATACAGCTCAGAGGGAAACGGCCGTTTCCCTCTTTTTTAGCCCCTATTCCAGCGTCAGTCTGTCACCCTGCTGCATCCGGACAAACTTCAGACCCAGATTATTGCCTTTCTCAAGCTGCGCCATGATCTCTTTTTCGGGATCGGCACCGGCTTTCAGGCTGGGTTTGACGTGGCTGATAATTACCGTCAGCCCGTTCAGCGAACCTTCGCCACCGGCGTATTGTTGCAGGTAGCCAAGTTCTTTGAGCAACCAGTCTGGCGTCAGATGTCCGAAAAGTTTGCTGTCGGGCACGCCGTCCGGATACGACGTTTCGATGATTATCCCTTTCAGGCGTTTCGCTTTGATCTCTTCGCCGAGCACGCGCCAGGTGGCGTCGAGGTTTTTCGATTTCTCCACTTCATCCGGACCGGTATCACCGAAGAAAGCAAACGACTCTTTATTGCGGCTGATCAGAATCATGCTCGATGGCGTGCCGCCATGGCTAAGCGGGAAGATGCGGCCATCAAGGCCGGTCAGCCCCAGCGAGAAACGCTGATCGGGGCGTTGCAGATTCAGGCGGTACGTGCCGATGCGCAGGCCGCTGCCGGAATCCGTGAAATTCGGCCAGACGCGACCATTGAAGTAATGCTGACGCAATGTGCCGATAGTGTCGGCGGTGCCGTAAATCGGCTTTTTCGTGTCTTCCGGCGAGCTGATAATCAGCCCGGCCAGATGGTCGAGATGACCATGACTGATAAAATAACCGCCAATCAGATTACGGAAGACCGCGCCCTGCGGCGTCAGCGGGGCGGCGTTTTCTGCCGTCACCTCAGGGAAACTCCCCTTCTCCAGTGCCTTGCGGATCCCCGGTAAAACCGAACCGGCATCCAGCCCGAGATACAGTTTCTGGTCATCGCTGCGCACCAGATACGACGTCAGATTGCCCTCTTCGACGCCGCCGTTAACCCCGAGGGCGATGACATCAAAGCCCGCGGCTGCCGGGTTAATCCAGCAGCCAATCATCAGCGCCAGCAGGTATTTTTTCATCACATCGCTCCTTGTCGTGGTGAGCCTCGATAAGGTCAGCCCTCAGGCTGACTGCGCTTTTTCGCCGCCTCAAACGCCGCCAGCGTGTCCTTGCGGGCACGGGCGTGATCGATAACCGGCAGCGGATAGTCTAGCACGCGATGCTGTTTTTCAGCCCAACGATGCGGTTGATGAATGTCTCGTTCCGGCACATCCGCCAGTTCCGGCAGCCAGGCCTTGATAAAGCGTCCGGCTTTATCGAACCGTTCGCCCTGTGTGGTCGGGTTGAAAATGCGGAAATACGGTGCGGCGTCGGTACCGGTGGAAGCGCCCCACTGCCAGCCGCCATTGTTAGCGGCAAGGTCGCCGTCGAGCAGTTGCGACATAAAATAGCGCTCGCCTTCGCGCCAGTTGATCAGTAAATCTTTCACCAGGAAACTGGCGACAATCATCCGAAGACGGTTGTGCATCCAGCCAGTGGAATTTAGCTGGCGCATCGCCGCATCCACAATCGGATAGCCGGTTTTACCGTTTTTCCACGCCTGCAAATCGTCCGGCGCATCGCGCCAGCGCACGCTGTCAGTCCATTCAACAAAAGGCTGATGTTTGCAAAGCTTCGGCCAGGCGACGATCAGATGGCGGTAAAACTCGCGCCACACCAGTTCGTTCAGCCACCCGAATGCGCCGCCGTCGGTTTTTTCCAGCACGTCGGGGCATTCCGTGCGCAGACGGTTAAGGCACTGACGCGGCGAAAGCACGCCAATCGCCAGATAAGGCGACAACGAACTGGTGCCGTCGATGGCCGGTAAATCGCGCTGTTCGAGATAATCCTGCACCTGCTCGCGGCAAAAACTGCGCAACTGATTCCGGGCGGCTTCCTCGCCGATTGCAAAATCATCGCCGATGGCCGCCAGCGGATAATCAAACGGCATCAGTTTATGCATCACCGGTTTTTCTACGTTTTCACGCGCCTGCGGCGCAGGCAGGGAACGGCTGTCAGACTCCGTCAGCCGCGCCAAAAAAGCCCGGCGGAACGGCGTGTAAACCTTGTACATTTCGTCGTTACCGGTGGTGACAGATCCCGGTGGCAACAGCAGGCTGTCATCAAAAGCGTGGCACATGACGGTATCGCTGACCGCTTTTTCCAGCGCCAGATCCCGCTGACGCTCGTTGATTTCATACTGTTTGTTGTAGAAAAGCGCATCAACCTTTTCACTGGCGCAAAAATCTTTCAGCCAGCTCACGCTGTCAGCAAAATCATCACACTGATGGTAATGCAGCGCAATACCGCGCTCTGCCAGGGAATGCTGTAATGCCTGAAGGTGCTGGTAGATAAACGTCGCCTGACGCGGCGCCATCTCGTGCTGTTTCCACTGCTCCGGCGTGGCAATAAATATCGCGATCACGCGCGCCTGCGGATCCTCACAGGCGGCGTGTAATGCACGGTTATCGGTAATGCGCAGATCGTTGCGGAACCAGACTAAATGCGTGGTCATAACTGTCCTTCTAATGTCCGTATCGTAAGCATAAGGCTTCAGGATAGGGCTCAAAATAACGCTGGCCCGAAAGGTAGGCGTCGGGATATTCCGACATGTAATGTTTCAGTAACGTGATGGGCGCGAGAAGCGGCTGCACGCCCTGACGGTAACGGTCGATCAGTCCCGCCAGTTCCTGGCGCTGTGACGAATTCAGCTGTTTACGGAAATAGCCCTGAACGTGCATCAGCACATTGGTGTGATTGCGCCGCGTGGCTTTGTGCTGCAACAGATTCATCAGGCGCTGGCGGTATTCAAGAAAGTATTCATCGAGGGAATCCCACTCCGCCATCGCGGCGACAAAACGCCCGAGCTCACGGTATTCCGGCTGCGAATGGGCCAGCAGGGAAAGTTTGTAGCGGCTGTGAAACGCCATCAGTTTGCCGCGTGTCAGGCCGCTTTCACGCAGCTGATTCAGCTCAAACAACGTGAAAACGCGTTCAACGAAATTCTCGCGCAGGACGGGATCATTCAACCTGCCGTCTTCTTCCACCGGCAGCCACGGATGCTGTTTCATCAGCTCCGCGGTAAAAATTCCGGTGCCGCTTTTCTTTGCATCCTTGCCGTTGGCGCTGTAAACCCGCACGCGTTCCATGCCGCAGCTTGGGGATTTCGCGCAAACGATATAGCCACACAGGTGCGTCATAGGCGCGACACGTTTTTCAGAATAGCTCTGCATTTTGCCGGTGATATCGACGGTTTCGTCATTGCTGAAACGCATCGCAACGCCGTCATCCATTCTGACCAGTCGCAGTGCCGGACGCGGCGTCGGCAGACCAACCGCCATTTCAGGGCAAACCGGTTCGAAGCGAACATAAGGCGCGAGTTGCTCTACTGCAAATGCGAAACGCTTGTGGCCGCCATCGAAACGGACGTTGTCACCCAGCAGGCATGCGCTGATACCAATAGGAATTGTTTTCGTCATTGTCAGCTCCCGGCGTTGAAGGAAGAAATGGGAGTGTCAGCAGATCATCACCCTCATGTATAACCTTATCATAAGTTATACATAAAAATAATGTTGTACAGGTTTCTAAAAAGGACAATAAAAAACCCCGTTGGGAAACGGGGTTTCTGGCTCCTCCCCCTGCGAAGGGGGAGGCCGGGAGGGGAGCTAAATCAGTAGAAATCCTGGGTCGCCATTTCAGCATGACTCAGCCACACCGGCTTATCGCTGGTTTTCATCCAGACACGGTGTAAATAGCTGTAAAAACGGGCGCGGTCAGCGCGGAACAACATGACCGGCAGGGCCAGCACACCGGCTGCGATAACAAAAGCGCGGCGGGCCAGTATGCGGGTCATTGTGTACGGCGTGTATTCATTCATGGCGTTGCTCCTGTATCTATTTTTCGGAAACTGTAAGTTGCGAAAAATTTTACTGCAACCGGTGAAATTTTACTACTCATCTGACCACTTTGAAGTGTAAATTTTCGCCATTTTTTGGCTATCGCTGTAATTGAGTTACAAAATAGTTAAATAAATACGTGTTTAAAGTTTCTCTTGGGTTTCATTTTTGCGCATTTTTATACTTTTTTTACACCGCGATGCCCTTTCTTTTCAGGATCTTTTCCCGCCTTTTCTTATTCTCCTCCCAACATAAAAACACACCTGTGGAGGTGGATTGTGACTGTTGGCGTAATCTGCGGCGCATTGCTGGTTCTCCTGCTGCTCGGCTATCTGGTTTATGCCCTGCTGAATGCGGAGGATTTTTAAATGGCCGCAACCGGATTCTTAATGATTGCCAGTTTTATGCTGGTGCTTTTGCTGCTGGCAAAACCACTGGGTAACTTTATTGCTCAACTGATTGAAGGACAGCCCGGCGCATTTTTACAGCGCATCGAATACGGCGTATTACGCACTTCCGGCAGCCGCGAGGCTGAGATGAACTGGTGGCAGTACGCGCTGGCGATCATGGTATTCAATATTCTGGGGATTATTGTCCTGACCGCCATGCTGATGGCGCAGGGCGTTTTACCGATGAACCCGCAGCATTTCGGCGGGATGTCCTGGGATCTGGCGTTTAACACCTCCGTCAGTTTCGTGACCAACACCAACTGGCAGGCGTACAGCGGCGAAAATACGCTGAGCTATCTCAGCCAGATGGTCGGTTTAACGGTACAAAACTTCCTTTCTGCCGCCACGGGTATCGCCGTTGCCTTTGCGCTGATCCGCGCTTTTGCACGCCCTTCCGCGCAAACCATCGGTAACGCCTGGACGGATTTATGGCGCATCACAATCTATCTGCTGCTGCCGGTGTCGTTCCTGCTGGCGCTGTTCTTCGTCAGTCAGGGCGTGATTCAAAACTTTGAAGCATATCAGCACATCACCACGCTGGAAGGCTTGCAGCAGACGCTGCCGATGGGGCCGGTGGCCTCTCAGGAAGCCATCAAAATGCTGGGGACCAACGGTGGCGGTTTCTTCGGTGCAAACTCCGCGCATCCGTTTGAGAACCCGACGGCGCTGACCAACATGGCGCAGATGCTGGCGATTTTCATCATCCCTTGTGCGCTGTGTTTTGCTTTTGGTCGCGTGGTCGGTGACAACCGCCAGGGCAACGCGCTGGTCTGGGCGATGTCGGTGATTTTCGTCGTCTCAGTGGTAGTGGTGATGTACGCAGAGCTCAAAGGCAATCCGCACTTCACGATGCTTGGCGCTAACAGCAACATCAACATGGAAGGGAAGGAAAGCCGCTTCGGCATTCTGGCGTCGGCGATGTATGCGGTCGTCACGACGGCGGCCTCCTGCGGCGCGGTTAACGCCATGCACGATTCTTTCACTGCACTCGGCGGCATGGTGCCAATGTGGCTGATGCAAATCGGTGAAGTGGTGTTCGGCGGTGTGGGCTCCGGGCTGTACGGCATGCTGCTGTTTGTGCTGCTAACGGTGTTTATCGCCGGGCTGATGATTGGCCGCACGCCGGAATATCTCGGCAAGAAAATCGACGTTTACGACATGAAGATGACCGCGCTGGCGATCCTCGTGACACCCACGCTCGTGCTGCTCGGCACCGCGCTGGCACTGGTCACCGATGCCGGTCGCGCGGGGATCGCAAACCCCGGTGCGCACGGGTTCAGCGAAGTGCTTTACGCCGTGTCTTCTGCCGCCAATAACAACGGCAGCGCGTTTGCAGGGCTGAGCGTCAATACGCCGTTCTACAACCTGTTGCTGGCGGTATGCATGTTCTTCGGACGCTTTGGCGTAATCCTTCCGGTACTGGCTATCGCCGGTTCGCTGGTAGCGAAAAAACGTCAGAAAGCCGGCAACGGCACACTGCCGACGTCCGGTCCGCTGTTTATCGGCCTGCTGGTCGGCACCGTGTTGCTGGTCGGTGCGCTGACCTTTATTCCGGCGCTGGCGCTGGGGCCGGTCGCAGAACATTTGCAGGTTTGGTCAGCACAGTAATGCTGCGTAATTCGTTGAATTAATGAATATAGAGATTAATAAAATGAGCCGTAAACAACGTGCATTATTTGAACCTCAACTGATCCGCACCGCCCTGCTGGATTCAGTGAAAAAACTGGATCCGCGCGTTCAGTGGCGCAACCCGGTGATGTTCGTGGTGTATATGGGCAGTATTCTCACCACGCTTATCTGGCTGGCGATTCTGTCACACCACACCGACGGCAGCGCCGCTTTTACCGGCAGTGTGTCGCTGTGGCTGTGGTTCACCGTGCTGTTTGCTAACTTCGCCGAAGCGCTGGCGGAAGGCCGCAGTAAGGCGCAGGCGCAGAGCCTGAAAGGCGTGCAGAAAACCAGCTGGGCGAAGAAGATTTACGAACCGCGCCCGGAATCACCGGTGATCAAAGTCGCGGCCGATACGCTGCGCAAAGGCGATTATGTGCTGATCGAAGCCGGAGACACCGTGCCGTGTGACGGCGAAGTGCTGATCGGCGGCGCGTCCGTCGATGAAAGTGCCATCACCGGGGAATCCGCACCGGTGATCCGCGAATCCGGCGGGGACTTTTCGTCCGTCACTGGCGGGACACGCGTGTTGTCCGACTGGCTGGTGGTCGAGTGTTCGGCCAATCCCGGTGATACTTTCCTTGACCGCATGATTGCCATGGTCGAAGGCGCGAAACGTCGCAAAACCCCTAACGAAGTGGCGCTGACCATTTTGCTGGTGGCGCTGACGCTGGTGTTCGTGCTGGCAACCGCCACGCTGTATCCGTTCTCGCTGTTCAGCGTGGACGCCAGTCACGCCGGTATTCCGGTCACCGTCACCGTTCTGGTCGCCCTGCTGGTGTGTCTGATCCCGACCACCATCGGCGGTTTGCTGTCAGCTATCGGCGTTGCGGGGATGAGCCGCATGCTGGAAGCCAACGTTATTGCCACCAGTGGCCGTGCGGTGGAAGCCGCCGGTGACGTGGATGTGCTGCTGCTGGATAAAACCGGCACCATTACGCTGGGTAACCGCCAGGCATCGCAGTTTCTGCCCGCGCCTCAGGTGACGGAACAGGAACTGGCCGATGCCGCGCAGTTATCGTCGCTGGCCGATGAAACACCGGAAGGCCGCAGTATCGTGGTGCTGGCGAAACAACGCTTTAACCTGCGCGAGCGCGATATTCATTCGCTGAATGCGACCTTTGTGCCGTTCTCTGCGCAAACCCGCATGAGCGGCGTGAACGTCGGCGACCGGAATATCCGTAAAGGTGCGGTGGACGCCATCCGTCGTCATGTGGAATCCAACGGCGGTACGTTCCCGAAAGCCGTTGACGGGCTGGTGGAAAACGTGGCGCGTAAAGGCGGCACGCCGCTGGTCGTCGCAGAAGGTGCGAAGGTGCTGGGCGTGGTGGAGCTGAAGGATATCGTTAAAGGCGGTATCAAGGAACGCTTTGCCGAGCTGCGCAAAATGGGTATCAAAACGGTGATGATCACCGGGGATAACCGTCTGACCGCCGCCGCGATCGCCGCTGAAGCGGGTGTCGATGATTTCCTGGCCGAGGCCACGCCGGAAGCCAAACTGGCGCTGATCCGCCAGTATCAGTCGGAAGGCCGTTTAGTCGCGATGACCGGCGACGGGACCAACGACGCCCCGGCGCTGGCGCAAGCTGACGTGGCGGTGGCCATGAACTCCGGTACGCAAGCGGCGAAAGAAGCCGGGAACATGGTGGATCTGGATTCCAACCCGACCAAACTGATTGAAGTAGTGCATATCGGTAAGCAAATGCTGATGACGCGCGGTTCGCTGACCACATTCAGTATCGCCAACGACGTCGCGAAATACTTTGCGATTATCCCGGCAGCCTTTGCGGCGACCTACCCGCAGCTGAACGCGCTGAACGTGATGCATCTGACCTCGCCGTCGTCGGCCATTATGTCTGCGGTTATTTTCAACGCCCTGGTGATTGTGTTTCTGATCCCGCTGGCGCTGAAAGGCGTGAGCTATAAAGCCATGAGCGCCGCATCGCTGTTGCGCCGTAATCTGTGGATTTATGGCGTCGGCGGCCTGCTTGTGCCGTTTGTCGGTATCAAACTGATTGACGTGATCCTGACCGTTTTACATCTGAGCTGATTTTTGAGGAAGACCATTATGTCCGTTAAAAGAATGTCCTATGTCCGCCCGGCTCTGGTGATGACGGTTCTGCTGACGCTGGCGACCGGCGTCGCTTATCCGCTGCTGACCACCGGCGTTTCAGAGCTGGTATTCCGCGCGCAGGCGACAGGTTCGCTGATGAAAGACAGCAGCAACAAAGTGATTGGCTCAGAACTGATCGGGCAAAATTTTACCCGCAATGATTATTTCTGGGGACGTCCGTCCGCCACCTCTGACTCGCCGTATAATCCGATGGCGTCCGCAGGCAGTAATCTGGCGGCCAGTAATCCTGCACTGGATCAGGCGGTGAAAGACCGTGTGGCGGCGCTGCGTAAGGCTAATCCGCTAAGTCCTGCGGCTGTGCCGGTGGATCTGGTGACCGCCAGCGCCAGCGGTTTAGATCCGCAAATTTCGGTGGAAGCCGCCCAATGGCAGGCACCACGCATTGCGGCTGCGCGGGGTCTGCCACTGGCGCAAGTGAATAAATTGATTGATGATAATACATCATCACCGCTGATTGGTTTCCTCGGCCCCGACGTCGTTAACGTACTCGGTCTGAATCAGGCACTGGATGAACTGAAATCTCAATAAGGAAAATATGACTGACGATCGCCCTGATCCAGACAGCCTGCTGGCGCTCGCTAACGAGAAGCCGCGCGGGCAACTGAAAGTCTTTTTCGGCGCCTGTGCGGGCGTCGGGAAAACCTACGCCATGTTGCAGGAAGCGCAGCGTCTGCGCGCCACCGGTCTCGACGTGCTGGTCGGCGTGGTGGAAACCCACGGAAGGCAGGAAACGCAGGCGCTGCTGCCGGGGCTTTCTCTGTTACCGCCAAAACGCATTCACCACCGCGGCCGTCAGGTTTACGAATTTGACCTCGACGCCGCGCTGGCCCGCCGCCCTGCCCTGATCCTGATGGACGAACTGGCGCACAGTAATGCCGCCGGTTCGCGCCATCCGAAGCGCTGGCAGGACGTCGAAGAACTTCTCGATGCCGGTATCGACGTGTTTACCACAGTGAACGTTCAGCATCTCGAAAGCCTGAACGACGTGGTCAGCGGCGTGACCGGCATTATTATTCGTGAAACGGTGCCCGACCGTTTATTTGATGACGCCAGCGAAGTGGTGCTGGTGGATTTACCGCCCGACTCCCTGCGCCAGCGCCTGAAAGAAGGCAAAGTTTATATCCCCGGTCAGGCCGAACGCGCTATCGAACACTTTTTCCGCAAAGGCAATCTGATTGCCCTGCGCGAGCTTTCCCTGCGTCGCACCGCCGATCGCGTGGACGATCAGATGCGCGAATACCGTGACGATCAGGGCGTCAGCCGCGTCTGGCATACCCGCGATGCGTTGCTGCTGTGCATTGGTCACGACGGCGGCAACGAGAAGCTAGTTCGCGTCGCGTCACGTCTGGCGGCGCGTCTGGGCTGCGTTTGGCATGCGGTATATGTCGAAACCCCGCGCCTGCACCGTTTGCCGGAAAGCCAGCGCCGCGCGATTTTGCATGCGCTGAAACTGGCGCAGGAGCTCGGCGCGGAAACCGCCACGCTGGCCGATCCGCAGGAAGAAAAGGCCATTCTGCGTTACGCCCGCGAGCATCGTCTGGGCAAAGTGATGACCGGCCGCCGTCGCGAGAAACGCTGGAAATTCGGCCCGAGCTTTGCCGATAAACTGGCGGAGATCGGGCCCGATCTCGATCTGATTGTCGTCGGTCTGGAAGACACCCCGAATAATTCGTCGCGAAAAGAGCAGGATCCCCGGACATTCGTTGACCGCTTCAGCCGCCAGATCCGCGGGTGTGCGCTGGCCGTCGCGCTGTGCGCCATCATTACGGTGCTTTCGCAATGGCTGGTGCCCGCGTTCGATCAGGCCAACCTGGTGATGGTGTATCTGCTTGGCGTGGTGATCGTGGCGCTGTTTTATGGCCGCTGGCCCTCGGTGCTGGCGGCGGTAATCAACGTCGTCAGCTTTGATCTGTTTTTCGTGCAACCGCGCGGGTCGCTGGCCGTCACAGACGCGCAATATCTGGTGACGTTCGGCGTCATGCTGATCGTCGGGATTTTGATCGGGAATCTCACTGCCGGTGTGCGTTATCAGGCGCGCATCGCCCGTCACCGTGAAAAGCGCGCGCAGCATCTTTATGAGATGTCCAAAGGGCTGAGCCAGTCGCTGACACCGGAAGCGATCGCGCAAACCAGCCGCCACTTTATTTCCTCCAGCCTGAACGCCAAAACGGCCATTTTGCTGCCCGATGAATACGGTGAACTGGTGCAACCGGCCGGTGAAATCACCTCGATTGTGGTGGACGACGCCATTGCCCGCTGGAGTTTCGATAAAAAACTGCCCGCCGGTGCCGGGACCGATACGTTGCCCGGCGTGCCGTATCAGCTTCTGCCGCTGGTGGCCTCGGGCGAATCGCGCGGTTTGCTGGCGGTTGAGCCGCCGAATATCCGTCAGCTTCTGGTGCCGGAACAACAGCGGCTTTTGCAGACATTTACGGTGCTGATCGCCAACGCCCTTGAGCGTCTGCATCTTGCGGCCAGCGCGGAAACATCACGTCTGGAAACAGAGCGTGAGCAACTGCGTAACTCGCTGCTGTCCGCGCTTTCCCACGATTTACGCACCCCGCTCACCGTGCTGTTTGGACAGGCGGAAATCCTGACGCTGGATCTGGCCTCCGAAGGCTCGAAACATGCGCCACAGGCCAGCCAGATCCGCCAGCAAGTGCTGAGCACCACGCGACTGGTGAACAATCTGCTGGATATGGCGCGCATTCAGTCCGGCGGATTTAATCTGCGCAAAGAGTGGCAGTCGGTGGAGGAAATCACCGGCAGTGCCCTGCGGATGCTGGAACCGGTGCTTGCACATGACCATATTGAAATCGATTTGCCTGCCGAAATGGTGCTGGTCAATTGTGATGCAAGCCTGATCGAACGGGTGCTGATCAATCTGCTGGAAAATGCCCATAAATATGCCGGTGTCGGTGCCACCATCGGCATCAGAGCGTTACCGCTCGGCGACTGGCTGGAGATCGAAGTCTGGGATAATGGTCCGGGAATTCCGGAAGGCGCGGAGCATGCGATTTTCGAAAAATTCGCCCGCGGAAATAAAGAGTCAGCCATTCCCGGCGTGGGTTTGGGATTAGCGATTTGTCGTGCCATTATTGAAGTACACGACGGACGGATTTGGGCTGAAAATGGCCCGGACGGCGGCGCGCGTTTCCGCTTCAGGCTGCCGCTGGAAGCAGTGCCTGACATGGAAACGGATATGGACACAGACATCGACGAGGCAACGTGAGCGCATCCCCGGTAAATATTTTAATTGTGGAAGACGAGAAAGAAATCCGCCGCTTTGTGCGCACAGCGCTTGAGGGGGAAGGTTTACGGGTATTTGAAAGTGAGACACTGCAACGCGGGCTGATTGAGGCCGGAACCCGTAAACCGGATCTGATTATTCTCGATCTCGGTTTACCGGACGGTGACGGCCTGACCTATATCCGTGATTTGCGCCACTGGAGCGCCATCCCGATTATTGTGCTGTCGGCACGCACCAGCGAAGAAGATAAGATTGCGGCGCTGGATGCCGGTGCCGATGATTTCCTCACAAAACCGTTTGGCGTCGGTGAACTGCTGGCGCGGGTTCGCGTCGCGTTACGCCGTCATGCGGGCAGTTCGCAGGAAAGCCCGCTGGTAACGTTTGCTGATGTGACGGTGGATTTGATCAACCGGCGCGTACAGCGCAACGGTGAAGATTGTCATCTGACGCCGATTGAGTTTCGCCTGCTGGCTGAACTGCTGGCAAACAGCGGCAAAGTCATTACTCAGCGTCAGTTACTGAGCCATGTGTGGGGCCCGAATTACGTCGAACACAGTCATTATCTGCGCATCTACATGGGGCATTTACGCCAGAAACTGGAGGCCGACGCCACCCGGCCGCGTCATTTACTGACCGAGACCGGCGTGGGCTATCGTTTTATGCCTTAGGTTCATCAGTCTCCGGTTTAGCATCGCCGAATTCGGCTTCCAGACTTTCAGCCGCCTGTTGCAAAATTGCATTCACCCGCACAACCTGCTCCGGCGTCAAATCCGCACGCATCATGTTTGTGCGCAGCGCATGACGCAGACGGTGCATAGATTCATGAATGCCTTCTGCCAGATTGTTTTCAGGCGGACGCTGTGCGCCAGCCAGACGGGCAAAAATCACATCTACCGCAGCCTGATGTTGCGCCAGTTCCACTTTCCCGGCTTCGGTAATCTGATAGCTTTTACGGCCATTGCCGGTGGCGACAGGCTCGAGGAAATCCTGTTCTTCCAGCAGGGTCAGCGTCGGGTAAATCACGCCAGGGCTTGGCACGTAAAGACCTGACGACGCTTCTTCAATCGCCTTGATCAGCTCATAACCGTGACTCGGTTTCTTCGCCACCAGCGCCAGCAGTACACGGCGCAAATCACCGTGTTCAAACAAACGATGTACACCGCGATCGCCACGCCCCCCGCGACGACCTTCGCCACGTCCGCGACGTTCACGCCCTTCCTCACCGCGTTCCTCACCACGATGGCGGCCATCGCGGCGCAACATGTGACGTTCGCTGTGATCGCTGCGTTCTGATTCATGACGGCAATGACCGCGATGCCCTTCTTCCCGGCAACCGTGACCGCGATGGCGCCCTTCAAACATTTTGCTAAACATAATTTATGTCCTATTTAGATATATCGAATTATTTCGATATATCTAAATTAGATCGAATTTCAGAAACTGGCAAGCCGAAAAATGCATTTAGATATATCTTTTTATGTCTAAAACGCAGGCAAAAAAAAAGCGCTGAATAATCAGCGCTTTTGATGAGATGAAGAAAGGGACTTATTTCGCGTCGGCCAGCACCTTGCTGACGATTTCTACCGCTTCTTTCTCGATTTGTTCGCGGTGTTCAGCACCGAGGAAGCTTTCACAATAGATTTTGTAAGCTTCTTCTGTACCGGACGGACGTGCCGCAAACCAGCCGTTTTTGGTCATCACTTTCAGGCCGCCGATTGACGCGCCGTTACCCGGAGCGTTGGTCAGACGGGCAGTGATCGGGTCACCGGCCAGCGTGTCAGCTTTCACCTGTTCAGGAGAAAGTTTAGACAGTGCGGCTTTCTGCGCGTGAGTCGCAGGTGCCTGAATACGGTTGTAGCTTGGCGCGCCGAAACGGGCAGCCAGTTCGTTGTAATGTTCCTGCGGGTTTTTACCGGTCACGGCGGTGATTTCCGCGGCCAGCAGGCACATGATGATCCCGTCTTTGTCGGTAGACCACGGTGTGCCGTTGAAACGCAGGAAAGAAGCCCCTGCACTTTCTTCGCCACCAAAACCGAAGCTGCCGTCAAACAGGCCATCTACGAACCATTTGAAACCCACCGGGACTTCGACCAGTTTACGGCCTAAGTCTTCAACAACGCGGTCGATCATCGCACTGGAAACCAGCGTTTTGCCAACGGCGACGTCTTTGCCCCACTGCGGACGATGCTGGAACAGGTACTGAATCGCCACCGCCAGATAATGGTTCGGGTTCATCAGACCGGCAGGCGTCACGATACCGTGGCGGTCATAATCCGGGTCGTTTGCAAAGGCCAGATCGAATTTATCACGCAGCGCCAGCAGGCCGGCCATCGCGGATTCAGACGAACAGTCCATGCGGATCACACCGTCGTGGTCGAGATGCATGAAGCGGAAAGTCTGATCGACTTCATCGTTAACCAGCGTCAGATCCAGTTTGTAATGCTCGGCGATACGCTTCCAGTATTCAATACCGGAACCGCCGAGCGGATCCACACCGAGTTTCAGGCCCGCTTTCTGAATCGCGGCCATATCGACGATGTCGGTCAGTCCTTCAATAAACGGCTGAACCAGATCCTGCGCCACCAGATGGCCACTTTTCCACGCCAGATCCAGAGACTGACGCTTGACGCCTGCGAGCTTAGCCGCCAGCAATGCGTTAGCGCGTTTCTCAATCACGGAGGTCAGATTGGTATCTGCCGGGCCGCCGTTGGTCGGGTTGTATTTGATACCGCCATCTTCCGGTGGGTTGTGCGAAGGCGTGATGACGATGCCATCCGCCAGCGCGCCGCCGTTGAGATTGTGCGTCAGAATCGCGTGAGACACCGCCGGAGTCGGGGTGAAACCGTTATTTTCCTGCACAATGACATCTACGCCATTCGCCGTCAGCACTTCCAGCACAGAGATAAACGCCGGTTCGGACAGGGCGTGGGTGTCTTTCCCCACATAGCACGGGCCGGTTGTGCCCTGCTCTTTACGCACTTCAGCAATCGCCTGCGCAATCGCCAGAATATGCGCTTCATTAAAGCTGTGACGCAACGAACTGCCGCGGTGACCGGACGTACCGAATTTCACGGCATGGGCCGGGTTTTGCGGGTCCGGTTGCAGAACGTAATACTGTGACGTTAACTGCGCCACATTAATCAAATCGCTTTGCTGAGCAGGTTGCCCTGCACGGGGGTGATTAGCCACTGGCGCTTCTCCCTTACGCTGAAATTTAGAGGGTGCCGCACACTTTGTCAGTCAGTTCCGCCGGGAACTGCATGAGCTGCATGATGTGTTCGATCATGCTGCGTTTGCGACCTGTGTTGGTGTTAGTAATAACCCAATACGGCGTTCCGGGAACGTGTTTAGGCTTGGTATGAATGCCGTTTTGCAGCAGGGTTTGCTGGTCGCCGGCAAAATAGGTACGCGTGCGGCCATGAAGTGAATCGGTCGCAGCGGCAAATTCTTTTGGGTTCAGGCAATACAAGGTCGACAGGATCAGCATAAAGCGGTTAACCGCTTTGGTCTGCTCTGCATATTCGTCAGACAGTAACAGTTCGCGAACGGCGCGGACTTTATCACGCGACGTCGGCGCGGCGGCGGCAACAGGTTTTTCCTGTGCGACGGTCCCGGCAATAACGGCGGATGTTACTGGCGCGGCAGGTGCGGTCTGGCCAGCAGTAAATTTCAACATACGGCGCAAAATATCAGACGCACTTTCACCGATTGCTTGCGTGTGGCTGGCAATGTAGCGGTAGAGTTCTTCGTCAACCTCAATAGTTTTCATCTTTATCCAGTACTGTTTTTTCTACTAAATTCATTCAAAAGGATTATACAAATTTCTACGCGTTTACGAACAGGTGAATTGCGTCGCTAAGCAAAAAGCAGATTACTTCCCGTTTTCGCTACGTTCGCCTTCTGTTCCACGTTGTCAAATCCCACTCAGGCATCTGGCAGAAACTTTCTGTTTTAAAAAAATCATCCGCTACTCATGATAACCTAATGAGATTGTTTATCTGTATGAACTTCGCCATGAAATTACATTATCGCCTGCAAGAACCTGAAGTCGCTGGCAGCGATGCGCTGCCGGTTCTCCTGATCCACGGACTGTTCGGAACCCTTGATAATCTGGGCGTTCTCGCCCGCGACCTGAAACAACAGCATAGAGTGTTGCAGGTTGATTTGCGTAATCACGGGCAATCCGGGCGTTCGCCGGAGATGTCTTACGCCGCGATGGCGCAGGATTTAATGGAAACGTTAGATGAAGTCGGTTTCCAAAAATTCATCGTAATCGGCCATTCCATGGGCGGGAAAGCGGCTATGGCGCTGACGGCGCTGATTCCCGACAGAATTGAGAAGCTCATCGCCATTGATATCGCGCCAGTGGATTATCACGTGCGCCGTCACGATGAGATTTTTGCTGCGATTAATGCCGTCACCGGGGCCGGATTGCGCGACCGTACCTCCGCTACCGAATGTATGCGTGAGTATATAAAGGAAGACGGGGTGATTCAGTTTCTGCTGAAATCCTTCCAGCAGGGAGAATGGCGCTTCAATGTGCCGGTTCTGCTGAACGAGTATGCCAAAATTGTCGGCTGGGAAGAGGTTCCGGCGTGGGATCGTCCGGCGCTGTTCATCCGTGGCGGGGATTCGCCTTATGTGCAGGATGCGTATCGCGAAGATATTGGCCGCCAGTTCCCGCAGGCAAAAGCCTATGTAGTCGCCGGAGCCGGTCATTGGGTGCACGCAGAAAAACCCGACGCCGTCCTGCGCGCTGTGCATCGTTTCATCGATTCGCCGTCGGTTTAACATCCTGGGGATAAATTGTGCAAAAAGTCTGCACAACTTCGAAAGTTAACGTGAAATCAGGGCAATCAGGCGTTGTGAACCCCAGGCGCGCCAGTGTATGATTGCGCGCTATAATTTTGCCGCCCCGTTTTACTCGAAGTGAGTTACGGGGGGTAAATTGGGTCAGGGTTTCTTAGCCCGAAATGTGTGAAACGCTCGTCAGGAATCGGCTTGCCGTTTTCCGATGTAAAAACTTCCCTGGTTGTACCGCTACCTATGGCAAAAGAACAACTGGATCGCACGACGATTGATCTGTTCGCAGATGACCGCCGTCCGGGGCGTCCAAAAACTAATCCGCTTTCCCGTGATGAACAGCTCAGGATCAACAAGCGCAACCAGTTACGCCGCGATAAAGCGAGCGGTCTGCGTCGCGTAGAGCTGAAAATGAACGCCGATGCTGTTGATACCCTCAATAAGCTGGCAGAAGAACGCAATATCAGTCGTAGCGAACTGATTGAAGAGATGTTGCTGTCGCATCTTAACGGTCAGGAAGGCTGATAAAAAAGCGGATAACCTCCCGGTTATCCGCCTGTTTTCTTTCCTTTTACGCCTTAACTCTCATCTCAGAACGTTTCCCAGTTTGCACTGCTTTTCGATGTCATTACACCGGTTGCAGGCCGTAACAACGGCTGAGGAACCACGCTGGCGGGTCGTTTTCCGACATTCGTGATGCTGTCTTTGAGTTTGAACGTCGCGACGGCGTTGTTCAGCAATGCAGCCTGCTCTTCCAGCGAAACCGCCGCGTGTGAAGCCTGTTCCACCAGTGCGGCGTTCTGCTGCGTTACGCTGTCCATTTGTGTGACTGCTACCGCAACCTGGCTGATCCCTTTGCTTTGCTCATCAGACGCCGAAGCGATTTCCGCCATAATATCCGTGACATGCGTGATTGAACGCACCACTTCGTTCATTGTCTGACCGGCGTTTTCCACCAGTTTTGAACCGCTGTCGACGCGGGAAACGGATTCACTGATCAGTGATTCGATTTCTTTCGCCGCCTGCGCACTGCGCTGGGCCAGATTTCGGACTTCACTGGCAACCACCGCGAATCCACGCCCCTGTTCGCCTGCCCGCGCGGCTTCTACCGCGGCATTCAGCGCCAGAATGTTGGTCTGGAAGGCAATGCTGTTAATAACCGAGGTGATCTCTGCAATTTTCTTCGAGCTGCCGGAGATATCTTTCATGGTGCTGACGACGTCAGCCACAATGTTACCGCCTTTTTGCGCGGTAGAAGACGCTTCCATCACCAGCTGGCTCGCGTGATGCGCGTTGTCTGCGTTGTGTTTTACCGTTGCCGTCAGTTCTTCCATACTGGCTGCCGTTTCTTCCAGAGCAGATGCCTGTTCTTCGGTTCGGGAAGACAAATCATTATTCCCGGCAGAGATTTCGGACGCGCCCTGATAGATGTGGTTGGTACAGTTGCGGATGGTCTGAACGGTATTTTCCAGACTGGACTGCATAACGTTGAGCAACGGGATCAGTTTACCCGCGCAGTTTTTGCCGAACTCTTCCAGATAATGCGTCAGGTCGCCGCTGGCAATTACGGCGAAATGATCGCGGATTTTATCCAGCGGTTTCACCAGTGCCATCACCAGATAACGGTCGGTCAGCAGCAAAATAAGCAGGCCGAGAGAAAAAGCCGTCAGCAGAATAACTTTGCTGTAATAAGTCAGATGGTTTGATTTGGTCTGCGCCGCCTCGAAATCGACCGCAATCTGCCCGCTGACTTTCGTCATTGAGGCACCAAAATTGCGGCTCAGCGCTGGAACGGTATCGTTCGCCAGCTGATTATAGGCATCGAAATTTTTGCCGATGGCCGCTGAATATAACGGCGTAACGCCTTGCGCGACCAGACTTTCCCAACTGGAGACCAGTTCCTGAACTGACGCTTCATCTAATCCCGGATGCGGAGCCGTTTTGAAACTCGCCAGCGCCTGTGACAGACCATCGAGTGACTGTTTTGCCGTATCAAAAATTTCCTGCCCTTTTGACGGATCCGCCTGAAGCTGCCCCACGGCACGACTTAAGCGTGTCACGGTACGAAAGTACTGATCATTTCCTTTATTGATCAGCGCCATATTGTTGACCAGTTCGGTACTGTTTTGGGTGTTCTGAGTCAGCGTATTCAGGGAGGTGACGGTGTAAATAGACACACTCGCCCACATGACGCAAAAAATGCCCAGAATCGTTAATAATGCGGCCCTGATGGTAATATTTTTTAAAAACTGCACGATATGCCTCTCTCGAAACAGGACTGTTTCTGGTCTGAGGATTGACGGGGATGCGGAGAATCAAGACAGGTAGCCAGCAGGCGTTTGCCCCCGGACATGTTTGAACACCTCTCCGGGCATCGATTTCTTTATTATGTTGAGATTCCTCTCGCATCATCTATCGGCGTTCAACGGGCAAACTTAAGGAGTGGCGGGAATTATTTCTTAATTTTGCTTTTGCCCTCAATAAGTTTGAGGTTATTAAAAGCACACGAAGGCGATAACACTTAAAAAGATTGCCCGATAAACTTATTCACCAGTTAAGAAGGCGAGCTGAAACATATTCTCCGCCGCGCGAGTTTGCTATCATCTGCGTTATTATTGCCTGCAATGCAGAGCACTTCATTAAGAACAAGAGGTTAGGTAATCTTATGGCCGTAGTAGGTATCTTCTTTGGATCCGATACAGGTAACACCGAAAACATCGCGAAAATGATCCAGAAGCAATTGGGTAAAGATGTTGCAGAGGTGCATGACATTGCGAAGAGCAGCAAAGAGGATCTGGAAAAATTCGATATTTTGCTGATCGGTATTCCAACCTGGTATTACGGTGAAGCGCAGTGTGACTGGGACGACTTTTTCCCGACGCTGGAAGAGATAGATTTCGAAGGTAAGCTGGTTGCGCTGTTTGGCTGCGGCGACCAGGAAGACTATGCCGAATACTTCTGTGATGCGCTTGGTACCGTGCGTGACATCATCGAGCCACGCGGCGCGGTGATCGTAGGTCACTGGCCAACTGAAGGCTATCACTTCGAAGCTTCAAAAGGTCTGGCTGATGATACGCACTTCATCGGGCTGGCAATTGACGAAGATCGTCAGCCGGAACTGACCAACGAACGTGTTGATGCATGGGTCAAACAGATCACAGAAGAACTGAGCCTTTCAGAAATTATTGGCTAAAAACCCTGTTGGCCCTGAGGATTTATTCTACAATTGAAGGGCCAAACTATTACTGAAATTAACAATTTAACCGCTACAAAATTGTAACTTTCGGTGGTATCAAGGTACACTGAGTTCATCTGTTTTTTCTATCGATCAAGTCGTTGCATTATTGAATGTGACAGGCATTTTGTGATCTTTATTAACAGGCTACGTTTTTGAGAATCGGCACACTTCCCTTAAACGAAGAATCCTTAAACGACAAATTTTTGTGCCGCCGATGCCACAGGCTGCATGCCTCAACTTGATTAGCACATAGTAACAGGACTGAATCCGCATGACTGACAACAACACCGCACTGAAGAAAGCCGGCTTAAAAGTCACGCTTCCGCGCCTCAAAATCCTGGAAGTGCTGCAAGCGCCGGAAGGTCATCACGTTAGTGCGGAAGATCTTTATAAGCAACTGATTGATATGGGCGAAGAAATTGGTCTGGCCACGGTTTACCGTGTTCTTAACCAGTTTGATGATGCCGGTATCGTCACCCGTCATAACTTCGAAGGCGGCAAGTCTGTTTTCGAACTGACTCAGCAACATCATCATGATCACCTGATCTGCCTTGATTGCGGCCGCGTTATTGAATTCCGCGACGAATACATTGAAGGCCGTCAGCGTGAGATTGCGAAGAAACACGGTATTAAACTGACCAACCACAGTCTGTATCTGTACGGACACTGTGAAGCGGGCGATTGCCGCGAAGATGAATCTTTGCACAATGACAAACCTGCGCAGTAATCTGCACGGTCAGTCCGAATAAATTAACCGCTGAAAGGCGGTTTTTTTATGTCTGTGTTCCAGGATGAGAGTTAAAACGCAAAACCCCGGCAAGCCGGGGTTTTGCGTTCTATGATGATGCTTGTTTCAGATCCCTGCTTTTAGTTAACCGGATTAGGTGCGTTACTGGCTTTGATTTCCTGCCAGATCTTGCCGCAATCCGCCGCATACGCCTGCCCGTCACCGGTCTTACGCGCCGTCAGACAGCGCTGGTAGTCCACCACGCGAACCGTTTCCTGTTCCGCAAATTTCTGGTGGGCTTTTTCCTGTTTGAGCTTGTTCAGCAATACCTGACAGGAGGCCAGTTTGTCCGGATTGCCTTCTGCCGAATTAATACACGCGCTGTATGCCTCACGCGTTTTAGAAATCTGAGCCTGATCCGCGGTTGGCGCACAACCTGCCAGCACAACGGAGGAAACCACAATCATCAGTAATTTTTTCATCGACATAGCGACCTCAGAAAATAGTGAATGGAGCGATAACGATGAATTTCACGTCTTTTTCATCCTGGAAAATGTTGCCGTACCCGCCGCCCCAGCTCGGGATATCCGAGTGGTTGTCGTACTGGGTGTAATGCAGTTTGAACAGCGTACCTTTCGCGCGCCCTTCCTGAATGGTGTACAGCGCATCAAGGCTCCAGGCACTTTCTTTCAGGCGCTGGCTCTGATCATAGATTGGATTGGTACTCGGTTTGGCATCCCACGCGTAAACATAAGAACCGCCCACTGCGAAGCCCGGCAGATCCCATTTCGCCAGATCGTAAAGTACGCCTGCGTACACCGCTTTTTCGCCGTTGGCGTTGAAGTCAGAACGGTTGTCCCACCACACATCAAGACGTCCGTTAGAAGAAGAATACGTCGGGGTCATGCGTTGTAAAAAATAACCCTGATTCCCCTCAGCTTTGACCATCGTCCCTTCCAGACGCCAGTTGAACTGGCCGGTGGTGTAACCGAAAGTCAGTGCCTGCAACCAGGCCAGACCGTCATACAGGCTGTTCGGATCGTTCTGGTTGCTGATACGATCTTCCGCACCATAGAATTGGTAGCTGGTGGTGAGCGGATTGCCCATCAGATCAATTTTGTACGACGCTTTGGCGAAGTACTGATCGACGTAACTTTCTGCCTGACCGAATGCCGCTTCCAGTACGAGATCATTTTTGAAGTCGTATTTCGCACCCAGCGAGTGGATATAGGAAACACCGGTTTTCTTGTCGTTCTGGCGGAAATCATCCATCTCCAGATGCCACGGCGATTTGTATTCATCTGCCCACATGTAGGAGAAACTCAGTTCGCCCGGATCGCCAAAATCATGTTTATACCCGGCTTCGGCACCGCGATAGGTACCCGGCATAAAGCTCCAGTGCGGGGCGATCAGCGTTTGTCCGGTGGGCTGAATGTAACCAGCATGGCCCCAGAATCCGCCGTATTTGAATTTACCGGCCGCTTTGTAGAGGCTGACGCCACCTTTATCGCCGGAATAGTCTTCGTCATACGCATGGTTTTTGGAGGAGAACGCGATTTCGTTCGGATGACCGCTGTCGCTGGCTTCGGCTAATTCGATCGCGGTAAATGCGGCGACGTCGATACCGAACATGTCCCAGGCATAGCCGGAAGAGAAATCAAGGTTCAGGTTGGCGGTCGCGTGCGAAAGGTTGGTGGCGTATTTATCGTAATCGGGGTTATTCACCGTGACTTTTGTGCCGTCAGGGCGGGTTTCTTCTTTGGTTTTGTTCAAATCTTTGCGGTCGCGTTCGCGCTGCCAGTAATACACACCGCCGGTCAGCGTCGAATCATCAATAAAGCCAGCCGCTCTGGCCTCTTCAGGGAACATCATTCCGCCGCCCAACAAAGTGCCAGCCAGCGTGTACATCACAGGTTTCAGGTAAGCCGATCCCCTGCCCCTGTTAAGGTGCTTGTGCATAGAAATTCCTCATTTTGACTAAAAAAAACGTGCAAAACCCAAACGGGTATTAAAAGCGGTCGCCAGAGGCGTAACCGTATAAAGCAGGATTAAGAGTATTTTTCGCGACGCGAATTATCAATGGGTAATTAAACCCTGATGGCTGAAGTATGACAAAGTGCACATAAAGATGAAAAAGTGTAACAAACGAGGAATGCGAAGGTATAAATCAGTGGACTCTGACAATCGATAACTAAAACAGATAATTAAGTAAAAATCGTATTGACTTAAACGTTTCAGCACGCTGATATTGGGAAAGGAAAGTCCTAAAAAGCAAACATGAAAAATGCATTAATTCGCGCTGAAAAAGAAAATTCCGTGAATTTCTGACGTAAAAAAACGCAGCCGGAGCTGCGTTTAACAATCGTTCATCGGTGACTTACGCGACGGGTTTTGATTCCCAGGTATCACGCAGGCCAACGGTACGGTTGAAGACCAGATTTTCAGCGCTGGAATAGTGGCTGTCAGCACAGAAGTAACCTTCACGTTCAAACTGCAGGCTGATTTCAGCCTGTGCAGCCACCAGAGAAGGCTCAACGAAACCGTGCGCGATCACCAGGGATTCCGGGTTGATCGTGGTCAGGAAATCTTCTGCCTGGCCAGGATTCGCGACGCTGAACAGACGGTCATACAGACGGAATTCCGCCGGTTTGCCTTCAGACGCAGAAACCCAGTGGATCACGCCTTTCACCTTGCGGCCATCGGCCGGATCTTTGCTCAGCGTTTCGATATCGTAAGAACAGAAGATCGTCGTCACATTGCCTTCGGCATCTTTTTCAATGCGTTCCGCTTTGATGACATACGCATTGCGCAGACGAACTTCTTTGCCCAGCACCAGACGTTTGTATTGCTTGTTCGCTTCTTCGCGGAAATCAGCCTGATCGATATAAATCTCACGGGTGAACGGCACTTCGCGCGTCCCCATCTCCGGTTTGCTCGGATGATTAGGCATTTTCACCATTTGCACATCTTCACCGGTAAAGTTCTCAATGATCACTTTAACCGGATTGATCACAGCCATGGCGCGCGGCGCATTTTCGTTCAGATCGTCACGGATACAAGATTCCAGCGCCATCATTTCGACATTGTTATCTTGCTTGGTCACGCCGATACGACGACAGAATTCACGGATAGACGCAGCAGTGTAACCACGGCGACGCAGACCGGAAACGGTCGGCATACGCGGGTCATCCCAGCCTTCGACGATCTTATCCGTCACCAGCAGGTTCAGCTTACGCTTGGACATGATGGAATATTCGAGATTCAGACGGGAGAACTCGTACTGACGCGGGTGGCAAGGGATGGTGATGTTATCGAGAACCCAGTCATACAGACGACGGTTGTCCTGGAATTCCAGCGTACACAACGAATGGGTGATCCCTTCCAGCGCATCGGAAATGCAGTGGGTGAAATCATACATCGGGTAGATGCACCATTTTTTGCCAGTCTGATGGTGTTCCGCAAACTTAATACGGTAGATAACCGGATCGCGCATCACGAAGAATGGCGAAGCCATATCGATTTTTGCACGCAGACACGCCGCGCCTTCAGCGAATTCACCGTTGCGCATTTTTTCGAACAGCGCGATGTTTTCTTCTACGCTGCGATCGCGGTACGGGCTGTTTTTGCCCGGAGACGTCAGTGAGCCACGGTATTCGCGGATTTCATCCGGAGACAATTCGTCAACGTAAGCCAGACCTTTGTTGATCAGCTCCAGCGCGTAGCCGTGCAGTTGATCGAAGTAGTCGGAAGAATAGTGAATATCACCGCTCCAGTCGAAACCTAACCACTGGACGTCGTGTTTGATCGACTCAACGAATTCGATGTCTTCTTTTGCCGGGTTGGTATCGTCAAAACGCAGGTTGCACTGCCCCTGATAGTCTTGCGCAATACCGAAGTTCAGGCAGATAGACTTCGCATGGCCGATATGCAGATAACCATTAGGCTCGGGCGGGAAACGGGTATGAACGGTATTGTGTTTCCCGGTCGCCAGATCTTCATCAATAATCTGACGGATAAAATTTGTTGGGCGGGCTTCAGCCTCACTCATTGTGCAATTCCTCTACGCAACATTGACTCTACAGATAACCTGTTATGTTCCAACAAGCCACGTCGGGAAACAACCGTTACTTGCATAAAATCGTGGTTATCTGCATAGCGCGTGTCCGTAAACAATAAAAAGCGGGAAGAGATTGCTCTCTTCCCGCTAAGACTTAACTCAACTGAATCAGCGTCAGGAAATTATTTACCTTGAATCTCAAACAGTTTGGTCTGACCGGCTACGACTGAACCGCTGGCCAGTGAAATCACACCGGTGTAATCATCGATGTTGCTGACCACAACCGGGCTAATCATTGAGCGCGCGTTAGCGTTCAGGTAAGCCAGATCCAGTTCTAGTACAGGCTGACCGGCAGTGACCGTTGCGCCTTCTTCAACTAGGCGGGTAAAGCCCTGGCCGTTGAGTGCAACGGTGTCGATGCCCATGTGCACCACGATTTCAGCGCCGGAAGTGGTTTCCAGGCAGAACGCATGGTTGGTGTTGAAGATTTTCACCACGGTACCCGCAGCCGGAGCGACAACTGTTTTCTCCGTCGGACGAATCGCGACACCATCGCCTACCGCTTTGCTGGCGAAGGCTTCGTCTGGCACCTGATCCAGCGCCACGATGTCACCGGTAACCGGAGCCACCAGCGTTTCAACGACCGCTTTAACGCTGTTTGGTACAGCCTGCGGAGCCGCTTTCACAACCACGGGGGCTGCTGCGCTGCCTGCCGCAACCGGACCACGCGCCATCACTTTCTTCATTGCATCAGCCAGAGATTCCGCTTTTGCACCGACGATAACCTGAATGCTTTGTTTGTTCAGACGAACAATACCGGACGCACCCAGACGTTTGCAGGCTGCATCATCAACAGTACCAGCATCTTTCACGTTCAGACGCAGGCGGGTAATACAGGCATCAATACCTTTGAAGTTATCAGAACCGCCCAGTGCACTGATGTAGCTCACGGCCAGCTGGTTCAGACCTTCTTCAGTATTGCTGTTCGCTTCCGGTTCACCGATATGGTCGGCGTCGTCTTCACGGCCCGGCGTTTTAAGGTTGAACATGCGGATAATTACGCTGAACAGTACGAAGTAGATGACGAAGAACACAACGCCCATCACCAGCAACATCCAGACGTTTTTACTTGCCGCCGGCAGGTTGTACATCAACGCGTAGTCAATCGCACCCGCAGAGAAGGAGAAGCCAGCATGGATACCCAGCGCAGTTGCAACGTACAGGCTGATCCCGGTCAGGATGGCGTGGACTAAATACAGCAGCGGAGCAAGGAACATGAACAGAAATTCTAACGGCTCGGTCACACCGGTCAGGAATGCAGTCACCGCAACGGAGACCAGCATACCGCCCACCAGTGGACGACGTTCTTTCGGTGCGGCGAAGTACATTGCGCATGCTGCGCCTGGCAGACCAAACATCATAATTGGGAAGAAGCCGGACATGAACATCCCTGCGGTGCCGTCACCCGCGTAGAAGCGGTTGATGTCGCCGTGGAATACTGTTCCTGCTGCGTTAGTGAAGTCACCAATCTGGAACCATGCGATGGTGTTCAGAACCTGATGCAGACCGGTTGGGATCAGCAAACGGTTAACGAAACCAAAGATACCTGCACCGAATGCGCCGGCACCTACGATCCACTCCCCGCCCGCACGGATTGCATCCTGCACCGGAGGCCAGACGTAACCGAAGATCGCGGCCAGAATCAGACAGAAGAAGCCTGTTGCGATAGGAACGAAACGTTTCCCACCGAAGAAGCTCAGGAAATCAGGAAGTTTGATATCTGACCAGCGGTTGTAAACCATACCGCCGACCAGACCGGTGATGATACCTGCCAGAACGCCCATATTGACGGCCGGGTTGATGGTAATCATCGCCTTGGTCAGAATGAAATAACCAATACCACCCGCCAGTGCCGCAGCACCCGCGTTGTCTTTAGACCAGCTTGATGCCACACCAATAGCAAAAATCAGGGCCAGGTTATCGAAGATCCCGCCACCGGCTTGCGCGATGAACGGCATATTAAGAAGATCAGGCTGACCGAAACGCAGCAGTAACGCAGCGACAGGTAGCACGGCTATCGGCAGCTGAAGTGCTCTGCCTAAACGCTGAAAGAATCCAAGAATATTCACATTTCCCCCTATCCGCCGCCAGGCGAATCACCTAAGTAGTTTAATTAGTATGGTTACTACCTTTACTCACTTACCGTTCCGATTTAACCAACTGCTTTGCGAGTGTAAAAAGATTATTTCGTATCGCAAATTAAAACCTCTATTTTTGTGATAATTATCACCAAAAAGAGGTCATAACATGCCATCAGGCTGGTCAACACACAAAACTTATTTTATCATTAAAAAAATCTAGACGGCATTGTGCCAGCCACAAACCGTCACGGTGGTTTACGCTTAACATGACCGCCCTGAACCAAAACAGCTTTGACTTCCTTATCCGGAGTCACTGGGTTACAGGCAGGCGGCAATCGAAAAATCCGTTGCGCTTACTCCGTTAAGTCAGGCAGAGATTCGAAAGCAGCCAACACCCCTGCAACGTCAAGGACAAAGGATATACACAGTATATTCAATATTCTGAAACTAAGAGGTACGTGATGAGACTTATTCCTTTAAACACCACCACTGAAGTTGGCAAATGGGCAGCACGTCATATCGTTGAGCGTATTAACGCCTTCAAACCCACTGCCGACCGCCCGTTCATTTTGGGCTTACCTACCGGTGGCACACCACTCGAAGCTTACAAACATTTAATCGCCATGCATAAAGCAGGCCAGGTTAGCTTTAAGAATGTGGTTACTTTCAATATGGACGAATATGTTGGCTTACCGCAGGAACACCCTGAGAGCTATCATACGTTCATGTACAAAAACTTCTTTGATCACGTTGATATTCCACGCGAAAATATCAATCTACTGAATGGTAATGCGCCAGACGTCAACGAAGAATGCCGTCAGTACGAAGCAAAAATTAAGTCTTACGGTAAAATTCACCTGTTCATGGGTGGCGTGGGCAACGACGGTCACATTGCCTTTAACGAACCGGCATCTTCACTGGCTTCACGTACCCGTATCAAAACCCTGACACACGAAACCCGCATCGCGAACTCCCGTTTCTTCGACAATGACGTCTCTCAGGTGCCAAAATACGCCCTGACCGTTGGCGTAGGCACACTGCTTGATGCAGAAGAAGTGATGATTCTGGTCACCGGACACGCGAAGGCGCAAGCGCTTGAAGCGGCCGTCGAGGGAAACATTAACCACATGTGGACCATCAGTTGCCTGCAATTGCATGCAAAAGCCGTTATGGTGTGTGACGAGCCGTCCACCATGGAACTGAAAGTCAAAACTGTTAAATATTTCCGCGAGTTAGAAGCGGAAAATATGAAAAACCTTTAACAAAATTTATGCCCAAAGCCAGTCGCGTTGCAGCAAGGCGGCAATGACGCGAATCTCCGGGAGTTTACTGAAGTAAGTGAGCGGAGTGAGTGAGGCAGCCAACGCAGCAGCAGCGTGACTGGAGAAGGGCAAGCGAACGAGGGGGCATGATGTACGCTTTGATTAACGGCCGGATCTATACCGGCCACGACGTTCTGGATAACCATGCGGTCGTGATTGCCGATGGCAAAATCGAACGTGTCTGCGCGGTCAGCGAGCTGCCGGACAATGTGGAAACCCGCGATCTGGACGGTGCCATTCTTGCCCCCGGATTTATCGACCTGCAACTTAACGGTTGTGGCGGCGTGCAGTTCAACGATTCACTGGAAGCGATTTCCGTAGAAACGTTAGAAATCATGCAGAAAGCCAACGAAAAATCCGGCTGTACCAGTTTCTTACCTACGCTGATCACCTGTAGCGATGACTACATGAAGCACGGCGTCAGCGTAATGCGCACGTATCTGGAAAAATATCCGAATCAGGCGCTGGGTCTGCATCTTGAAGGCCCGTATCTGAGCCCGTTGAAAAAAGGCACCCACAATCCGGCCTTTATCCGTAAGCCCGACGACGCCATGATTGATTTTCTGTGTGAAAACGCCGATGTCATCACACAGCTGACGCTTGCGCCGGAACAGGTTGAAGCCCGCTATATCCGTCAGCTGAGCGCTGCCGGTATTGTGATTTCCGCAGGCCATTCCAATTCGACGTATGCCGAAGCCCGCGCGGGTTTTGCGGCCGGTATCACCTTCGCAACGCACCTTTATAATGCAATGCCAGCGATTACAGGTCGTCAGCCTGGCCTTATTGGTGCAATCTTCGATACACCGGAAGTGTATACCGGTGTGATTGCCGACGGTTTGCATGTCGATTACGCCAATATTCGCAACGCGAAAAAGCTCAAAGGCGAGAAACTGGTGCTGGTCACCGACGCCACTGCGCCAGCGGGTGCCAATATTGATGAGTTCATTTTTGCCGGTAAAACAATATACTACCGTGACGGACTCTGTGTGGACGAAAACGGAACACTGAGCGGCTCTGCGCTGACCATGATCGAAGCAGTTCAAAACAGCGTTGAACATGTCGGCATTGCACTGGATGAAACGTTGCGTATGGCATCGCTTTATCCGGCCCGCGCGATTGGCCTCGACGGCCAGCTGGGTAGCATTGAAGCAGGCAAAGTCGCCAACCTCACCGCGTTCACTCATGATTTTAAAATCACAAAAACTATCGTTAATGGTGACGAAGTTTAATTGAGCGGATAACAGCATTGATGACAACTGGCGGACAGCAGGCACAAATCGGCAACGTTGATCTGGTTAAGCAGTTAAACGGCGCGGCGGTTTACCGCCTGATTGACCAACAAGGGCCCATTTCGCGCATTCAAATCGCCGACATGAGCCAGTTAGCGCCCGCCAGTGTCACCAAAATTACCCGACAGTTACTCGAGCGCGGGCTGATCAAAGAAGTGGATCAGCAGGCTTCCACCGGGGGTCGCCGCGCTATTTCAATCATCACCGAAACCCGTCCTTTTCATACCATCGCCGTTCGTCTTGGCCGCCATGACGCGACCATCACGCTCTACGATCTCAGCGCCAAGTCACTGGCCGAACAACATTATTCCCTGCCCGAACGCACTCAGGAAACGCTTGAGAACGCCTTATTTGAGGCAATCGCGCAATTTATCGAGCTGAATCAGCGTAAAATCCGCGAACTGATTGCCATTTCTGTCATCCTTCCAGGCCTGGTCGATCCGAATAAAGGCATCGTCCGCTATATGCCGCATATCAGCGTCGGTGCGTGGAAATTAGTCGATGCGCTGGAAGCCAGATTCAAAGTCACCAGCTTTGTCGGCCACGATATCCGCAGTCTGGCCCTCGCCGAGCACTATTTCGGGGCAACCCGCGACTGTCAGGACTCCATTTTGGTTCGTCTTCACCGCGGTACCGGCGCAGGAATTATCGTTAACGGCCAGATTTTCCTCGGCAGTAACGGCAACGTGGGTGAAATTGGCCACATTCAGATCGA
>Ga0153981_1000066_pt1 | contig 32153 bp, 23 predicted proteins | sample TSGA065MetaG_FD_104714 | JGI IMG/M metagenome (GOLD analysis project Ga0153981, IMG submission 104714) | Attine ant fungus gardens microbial communities from Georgia, USA - TSGA065 MetaG | ecosystem: Host-associated > Fungi > Mycelium > Unclassified | place: USA: Georgia, Magnolia Springs State...
ATGGTATTTCTTATACCTTCTCTATCGTTCCAAATGCGCTGGGTAAAGATGATGATGTTCGTAAAGCGAACCTCGCGGGCCTGATGGATGGTTACTTCCACCACGAAGCGTCCATCGAAGGTGGTCAACACCTGAACGTGAACGTCATGAACCGCGAAATGCTGTTAGATGCGATGGAACATCCTGAAAACTATCCTCAGCTGACCATCCGTGTATCTGGTTATGCAGTACGCTTCAACTCACTGACTAAAGAACAGCAACAAGACGTTATTACCCGTACTTTTACCAAGTCCCTGTAATAATCTGCTGATGATTTAGCGTGATATATAAAGGCTCCACAACGTGGAGCCTTTGTTTCATCCTCACTGCCCGCACTGTCTTCGCGACAGTCTGTTTTGCCAGAGCGCTATACGCCGTGGACCTCTGGCAAAGCAGTACCGCCATTGCTGACAATCAACCTTATTGATTGTCTGGTATCATAAACCTGTAGTTTCCAGTTTATCTCTGCCAGACCAGCACCCGCACATGTAGACTGCTATTCATTGGTCAATATGGAGAATAACCCGCAATGTCAGTTCAAGGTCGCATCCACTCATATGAATCCTGTGGCACCGTTGACGGCCCAGGTATCCGTTTCATTGTATTTTTCCAGGGTTGCCTGATGCGTTGCATGTATTGCCACAATCGCGATACCTGGGATACACATGGCGGGAAAGAGATCAATGTCGATGACTTAATGAAAGAAGTGGTGACTTATCGCCATTTTATGAATGCTTCTGGCGGCGGCGTAACGGCTTCTGGCGGCGAAGCAATCCTTCAGGCTGAATTCGTGCGTGACTGGTTCCGCGCGTGTCAGAAAGAAGGCATTAACACCTGCCTGGACACAAACGGCTTTGTCCGACGTTATGATCCGGTGATCGACGAATTACTGGACGTCTCAGATCTGGTAATGCTCGATCTGAAACAGATGAACGATGATATTCACCAGAATTTAGTCGGCGTCTCTAACCACCGGACCCTGGATTTTGCCCGCTATCTGGCTAAACGTAATCAGCGTACCTGGATCCGTTATGTGGTTGTGCCGGGCTGGTCAGATGATGATGATTCCGCGCACAAACTCGGTGAGTTCACCAAAGATATGACGAACATCGAGAAGATTGAACTGTTGCCATATCACGAGTTGGGCAAACACAAATGGACTGCGATGGGTGAGAAATATGGTCTGGATGGCGTGAACCCACCGACCAAAGAAATAATGGAACGCGTAAAAAACATTCTTGCCAGCTACGGACACAAAGTCATTTATTAATGAACTGATTGTTTCTTGTCAAATTGTTGCCCATAAAAAAGACGCCTCATGGCGTCTTTTTGCATTTAAGGCTTTCGTACTGAATAGCTCTCAGGCCGTTGCCACGGGATTATGATGATGGTCGGCTTTGCGCATCAGCATCACCAGATAAACCAGTGAAACCACGGCAATCATCACAAACAACAACCGGTCAGAATAGCTCTGCATCAGTATCGCAGTCATTGTCGGGCCTGCCAGGCTGCCGATGGTGTAACTCATCAGTAATGCCTGATTCATCGCGACCAGCTCTTCAGAATTTACTTTTTCGCAAGCCCATGACATCGCAACCGGATACAACGTGAAGCCCGCGCAACCGAGAATGAACAACGTCGGCGCCATCGCATAACCGCTCAGCATGGCGATACTGCCGAGGATCACGGCGAAAATCTGGATACGCAGCACCATCAGACGTCCGTAACGATCGGCCAGTCGCCCTACCGGCCACTGTCCGATAATTCCTGCGCTGACCAGCAATGCCATCCAGTAACCCACATTCGCATCACTCATTCCCTGATGGGTCAGGAAAAGCGGCATCAGACCATAGAGTGACCCAAGGACAATTCCGGAAATAATACAGCCATTTATCCCCAGACGTGCGTTACGACGTCTGAACATCGGCAGCACCGCGTGGCGGGGTTGTTCGCTGTCCTGATTTTCGATATGCGTTAACAGCAGTGGCAGCATCGCTATCACAATCAACGCGGTCACCCAAGGCAACACGCTGAAGATTGCTGTTGGTACGGTGCCGACCAGCAGTTGCCCGACCACTGTACCGATGTAATACATAATCATATAGGCCGCCAGCAGCTGACCACGGTTCTTCACTGTACCGCTGCGCAGCAAGGCACTTTCCACCACAACCCAGATCAGCGCACAGCCTACACCGGCGACAAAGCGTGCGGTGATCCAGCTCCAGAAGTCCATGGAAAGCGCCAGACCCGCGGTTGCGACAGCAAACATGATGCAGGAAAGATAATAGCTGCGGTTAAAGCCAATACGTTTGATCAGGCTGCCGGCAATCAGCGTACCCAGCAAATTGCCAGTGAAATACGATGAACTGACAAGCCCAACCTGCCAGGTTGGCAGTTGTTCGTGACTGAGCCACAACGGCACCAGCGTGTTTAAAGCGGCGATAGAAATCGTCAGCAGGAGAAGTCCGCACAACAGCAGAGCGACGGGACGGGAATAGGCGGACATAGGTTGTTGACGACCAAAAATCGGGGAAATTGCGCGCATGATGCCACCGGCCAAAAAAATGTCAATCTGGCAAAAAGAGGCCTGCGCACAAACTGCGGGGTGATGATTGAAATCGTTAATCAAGCAAAGAGATCAGGAATCATGACGCTTCAATGACAATTGAATATCACCATGATAACAAACAAGTTTGCATTTACCGCAGCCGTCACACTTCTGGTTATCTACGGAAGGTTGATTCTGTTGATTAAAAAATATTGCCGAGCGCGGACACGCAATTTCGCACATCCTGCATAAATCATCCATACGACCTAAACAGGGCGGCAGAATTACCGGACGCAGGCCCGTATCCGGCGAAATGCTCAGGTCGAGCGCACCGCGTTCACAGGCCTGAGTACAGGCACTACAAAAATCACATTCCGCGTAATCGATAATGAGTACGGCCTTACCGGACTCAACACTGAGTAAACCTACAGGACAAGCATCCGCGCAATGCCCGCACCCGTTGCATTGCTTAAGGAAAAGCGGTTCTGCCAGCGCCTGCGGTGGACGCGGCACGGCCTGCTGACGCAAATCTCCGGCGACCGTATTTACTTCTGCAGACGGCTTTGCGGATGACAATAATCCACGGAATAACCCCCGGCGGCTGACAACCCGGCTGCTCATCCAGGCGTGATAGTAACGGCTATCCCGTGGATCACTCATCAGAAATACAGTTCCTTCGCCGGAATAGCTTCCAGCACCAGTGCCTCTCGCCATCCGCTAAGCGTTGATTCCGCCAGAACGGCCACGCCCTCATACCACGGATGTTCAGCTTTCATTCCCAGCAATTCGAAATAACGCCCTGCCCATGGCATCAAATGTACAGTCAGAAATTCACCCAGCAGTTGCGGCGAATTTTCAGCAAGCCAGGCGGACAACATCAGCATCAGCCCGATGTGATCTTCCGGTTCAGCCTGCTTAAGATGCGGTTCAATATGGTTTAAACGCATCCACTGGCGTAATGCCAGTGTGGAATCGCCAAAAATGACGGATTCTTTATCGAGATAGACTGAGCCCCACGGCGGGGCCGGTAAGGCATAAGGCCCGACAAACAGGCGCTGCCATGCGTCATTTAACTCTTCCGCTGAAACATTGGCCTCAGCGAACAACTCTGCGGCACAGGCTTTCGCCTCCGGCGTTGCGCAGGGCCACATCGGCACCCAGTCATTGTTTTTGAGCAAGGCAATCAGAGGCTGAACTTGTTCTGAATCCGGGGGATAAAACAGCATCGCGCCCAGTACCTTCGCGGATAAACTTATTGATTCTGCTGACATAGTTAACTCTTTCTTTTGGGTGCACATCACTACCGACGGCGCGTTCCCTGATAAACTGAAATCAGCCGCTGACGGCCATACCCACGGTCATATGCAAACCATAGAAAATTGCACGTCCAATCAGCTCCCCGGCAAAGACCAGCACGAAAGCTAAAACCATTGAAGCGATCGCAGGGCGCTTGCGCAGTATCAGCGGGCAAATCCAGCAACCCAGCCCCAAAGCAATCAGCACCAGCCGTGAAACTGACAACATGCCGTATTGCGGGATCAGCGCAGAAGCCGACTGAACGGCGCTGTTGATCGAGGCAAGGCTGGCACTTTGCATTACTACCACACTCATACTGACGACCAGCGCCGTGACACTGATAACCGGCAGCAGGCGCAGCGCGCAGCCATTAATATCAGCGCTGCGCAGCAGCAGATACCCCAGAACCGGGCCACCAATCAGCACCGTCAGCCCGAAGTGGAACGCGGTGTAAGCATTATCCCAGGTCGGCACCGTATTGATTTCGTAAACACGGCACATGGCATAAACGAAACCCACACCAGCCACCATGGTCACGATCAGCCAGACTTTTCCCAATGCGCTAGGCATTTTGTTGAGGACAGCCAGCAACCAGTAAATCCCGCCTAAGGCAAAGAAAAGTGATCCACTGCCGATTTCATTACTCAGTGGTGAAGCGCCCAGACGATTGAGAGAATTGAAAGCGCGCAGCGGTGAGCCCAGGTGCAGAACCGAGGCGATAAAAGCTACCGCCATCAGCACCCAGAGAAAAAACATCGACAGGTGGATCCGGCGATATTCTTCTTCGCTACGCCGGGTCAGCAATGCAATCGCCAGCACGATAAATGCGCCAACCACGCATTGCCCGAGAACCGTAAAGACCATTAAAGGCCATTCATGCCATCCGTTTCCCATCTCAAACCTCCTTCGGGTTAGCCAGATACCCCGTGGTATCGCCTACCGGACGGCAATTCGCATTGGGTTTGATGACGATATTTGGGTGAGTAAAATGTGCTGCGGGTAAAGGCGCGACTTCAGCCAGTTCGCCGTATTTCGCACGCAGTTCTTCGATCGGTGCCATATCCAGCGCACGTAGCGGGCAGGATTCAACACAAATGGGCTTCTTGCCTTCTGCGATCCGCTCATAACAGCCGTCGCATTTCGTCATATGACCTTTGGCTTCGTTGTACTGCGGCGCACCGTACGGACACGCCATATGGCAGTAACGGCAACCGATGCATACGTCTTCGTTGACCACTACGAAACCATCTTCCCGTTTATGCATGGCGCCGCTCGGGCAAACTTTGGTACAGGCCGGATCTGCGCAATGGTTACAGGAAATCGACAGGTAATAGGCGAAGACGTTCTGATGCCAGCCATCGCCGTCCTGCTGCCAGTCGCCACCGGCATATTCGTATACCCGTCGGAAACTGACGTCAGGCGTCAGATTTTTGAAATCCTTACAGGCCAGTTCGCAGGTTTTGCAGCCTGTGCAGCGGCTTGAATCAATATAAAATCCATATTGAGTTGTCATGTTTTGCTCCATTAAACCTTAGCCACTTGCACAAGGTTGGTGTGAGAGGGGTTACCTTTCGCCAGCGGTGAAGGCCTTTGAGACGTCAGTACGTTGATGCTGCCCGCGCGGTCGATTTTTTTGCTGTCGGGGGAATACCAGGCACCTTCACTGAGCGCGACAACACCCGGCATCATGCGAGGAGTCACTTTGGCGGCAATGCGCACTTCGCCGCGATCGTTGTAAATGCGGATCATGTCGCCGTTCGCAATACCCCGCTGTGAAGCATCCATCGGGTTGATCCACATTTCCTGACGACAGGCAGCTTTGAGTACGTCGACGTTGCCGTAGGTTGAATGGGTGCGCGCTTTGTAATGGAAGCCGGTCAGTTGCAGGGGATATTTGCTGGCCAGCGGGTCGTCATAGTTCTCGAAACCGGCGGCATAAACCGGCAGCGGATCAATCACATCGTCTTTGGCGAGTTCCCATTCAGCGGCAATATTTGCCAGCTCAGCCGAGTAGATTTCGATTTTGCCGGAAGGGGTATCCAGCGGATTGGCGGCAGGATCTTCACGAAACGCTTTATACGCCACGTGATGCTGTTCAGGATCGCGTTTCTTGAACATGCCCTGTTTACGAAATGTGTCGAAATCCGGCAGTTCCGGCAGTGCTTCTCGGGATTGCTGATACAGATGACGCATCCACTCTTCCTGCGTGCGCCCTTCCGTAAACGTCTGTTCAACGCCCATACGACGCGCCAGTTCAGAGGTCATTTCATAAATATTTTTGCACTGAAAACGTGGCTTGATTGCCTGGTCAGCAAAAATGATGTAGTCCATGTTGCCGCAGGAAGCATCCAGGCAAAAATCCATCTGCTCTGAGGCCGTACAGTCCGGCAAAATAATGTCTGCATATTTCGCTGACGACGTCATGTGGTTATCAATCACCACGATCATTTCGCATTGCGTATCGTCCTGCAGAATTTCATGCGTACGGTTGATATCAGAGTGCTGATTGACCAGACAGTTACCGGCATAGTTCCAGATAAACTTGATGGGCACATCCAGTTTAGTCTTTCCGCGAACACCGTCTTTGGTGGCCGTCATTTCCGGCCCCCTGACGATAGCGTCGGTCCAGAGGAACATGGAAATGCTGGTCTGAATTGGATTTTCAAACGTCGGCATACGTACAAACGGGATTTCGTACGAACCTTCTCGCGCACCGGAATTCCCGCCGTGAACGCCAACGTTGCCGCTCAGAATCGCCAGCATCGCAATGGCACGGGTTGCAATTTCACCGTTTGCATGGCGCTGCGGCCCCCAGCCCTGAGTAATAAAGGCCGGTTTTGCCTGACCAATTTCACGCCCCAGCTTCACGATTTTATCGACAGAAATGCCGGTAATTTTTGCCGCCCACGCTGGCGTTTTCGCAATACCATCCGGACCATCGCCGAGAATATAGGCTTTATAATGCGCATTCTGCGGGACACCGGTCGGTAAAGTTTTCGCATCGTAACCGACGCAATATTTGTCGAGGAACGGCTGATCGACCAGATTTTCGGTAATCATCACGTGAGCCAGCGCAGCCGCCAGTGCCCCGTCGGTCCCCGGGCGGATCGGCACCCATTCATCTTCACGACCCGCACCGGTATCGGTGTAACGTGGATCGACAATGATCATGCGGGCGTTGGACTTCTGGCGGGCCTGCTCGAGGTAATACGTCACGCCACCGCCGCTCATGCGGGTTTCGCCCGGATTATTCCCGAACAGAACCACCAGCTTACTATTTTCAATATCTGAAGGGCTGTTGCCGTCCGCCCAGCCTCCGTAGGTATAATTCAGACCGGCGGCAATCTGTGCGGAGCTGTAATCGCCGTAATGATTGAGATAGCCGCCGCAGCAGTTCATCAGGCGTGCAATCAGGGTTTTACCCGGTGGCCACGAACGCGTCATGGTACCGCCCAGCGTACCGGTGCCGTAGTTGAGATAAATTGCTTCATTGCCAAAACGCTGAATAATATCTTTCAGGCTACCGGCCAGCGTGTCGAACGCTTCATCCCAGCTGATTGGCTTAAATTTTCCTTCACCGCGTTTGCCGACACGCTTCATCGGATATTTCAGACGGTCGGGATTGTAAACACGGCGGCGCATTGAACGCCCGCGCAAACAGGCCCGCACCTGATGCAGCGCCTCATAATCATCGTCGCCGGTATTGTCGGTTTCGACGTAACGAATTTCGTCGTCCACAACGTGCATTCTGAGCGGACAACGGCTGCCACAGTTGACAGTGCACGCACTCCAGACGATTTTCTCATCGCCCATTTTTGCCGTCGCCGGGTCTGAATCTGCTCGCACAGATTTGAACGGCAGCGAAATGCCTCCAACTGCAGCGGCCATCCCGGCCAGCGTAGTTCCTTTAACCAGGTCACGGCGGCTGATCCCGATACCTGAACCGGATTTAGTTCTGTTTTGATCCGACATTACATACTCCACATACGCCCCGGTTTAAGGAGCGAAAATTTAACAACCGTGTCACTGAGCCCGGCTCTTTGTCCGTCGCTTCTTTAGACTTTTGCTATTTGAATCAGATTGGTATGTTGAGGATTCCCCTTCGCGAGAGGAGAAGGCCGCTGAGTCGTCAGCGTGTTCATGCAGGCACCATGGTCAATACGATCACCACTCATATTGGCCTGATGCCATGCGCCCTGCCCCATAGCAACAACGCCGGGCATGATCCGGGGCGTGACTTTTGCGGCCACACGGATTTCGCCACGGTCGTTGAAGACTTTCACTTTGTCGCCGTTTTGAATGCCACGGGTTTGCGCATCAATCGGGTTGATCCAGACTTCCTGACGGCACGCGGCCTGCAAAACGTCGATGTTGCCGTACGTTGAATGAGTACGCGCCTTGTAATGGAAACCGAACATTTGTAGCGGAAACTGGCTGCGTTTCGGGTCATCCCAGCCCTCGAAAGTGGCGGCATAAATGGGTAACGGGCTGATGGTTTCGTCTTTTTGCAGTTCCCATTCGCTGGCGATTTCTGCCAGCGCGGAAGAGTAAATTTCGATTTTTCCGGAAGGCGTTTTCAACGGGTTAGCAACAGGATCCTGCCGGAATTTTTTGTAGGCCACGAAATGACCGGCTGGATCTTTACGCTTATAAATACCCATCTCGCGCAGTTCTTCATACGCAGGTAACGCCGGGTCTTTCGCCAGCATTTTGGCGTACAAATACTGCAGCCATTCCCGCTGAGTACGGCCTTCGGTGAATTTGTTGTAAACATCCGGACCAAGACGACGCGCTACTTCACTCATCATCTCGTAAATGCCTTTGCGCTCGAATTTGGCTGAAGTCGCGGGTTGGATGAAAATCAGATATCCCATGTTGCCGGCGTATTCGTTAGGAATAATGTCTTCCTGTTCGACAGTCATAAGATCCGGCAACAGGATATCGGCGTATTTAGCCGAAGAGGTCATGAAGTTTTCCAGCACCACGATCAACTCGCACTGCGAGTCGTCCTGCAGAATATCGTGAGTTTTATTGATATCGGAATGCTGGTTGGTGATGGTATTACCGGCATAATTCCAGATGAACTTAATCGGTACATCCAGCTTGTCTTTGCCACGAACACCATCTGCCTTAGCCGTCATTTCAGGGCCACGCGCAATCGCATCTGTCCAACTGAAACAGGAAATCTGCGTCTGAACCGGATTGTCCAGCACCGGCATACGTTCAATGGTGATGGTATACGTGGATTCCCGCGCCCCGCTGTTACCGCCGTTAATCCCGACGTTACCGGTCAAAATCGGCAGCATGGCGATCGCGCGTGAAGTCAGTTCACCGTTGGCCTGGCGTTGTGGCCCCCAGCCCTGAGAAATATAGGCCGGTTTAGCCTGACCGATTTCCCGCGCCAGTTTCACGATTTTGTCTGCCGGAATACCAGTGATGCGTGAAGCCCATTCAGGTGTTTTGGCCGTGCCATCCGCCCCCTGGCCGAGAATATAAGCTTTGTAATGGCTGTTAGCTGGCGCATCTGCCGGTAAGGTTTTTTCGTCGTAACCTACGCAATACGAATCAAGGAAAGCCTGATCGACCATATTTTCGGTGATCAGCACATGCGCCAGGCCTGCAACCAGCGCGGCATCCGTTCCCGGACGGATCGGAACCCATTCATCTTCACGTCCGGCGGCTGTGTCTGTGTAACGGGGGTCGATCACGATCATGCGGGCATTGGAACGCTGGCGCGCCTCTTCCAGATAGTAGGTGATCCCCCCGCCGCTCATCCGCGTTTCGGCCGGATTGTTACCGAAAAATACAACAAGCTTGCTATTTTCAATATCAGATGTGCTGTTACCGTCGTTGCTGCCATAGGTGTATGGCATCGCGCAGGAGATTTGCGCGGTACTGTAGCTACCGTAGTGGCTGAGGAAACCGCCGTAACAGTTCATCAGGCGGGTCACCAGCGAAGCGTAAGGAGAGGAGCGCGTTATATTTCCGCCTATAACGCCGGAAGTGTAATTGATATAAACGGCCTCATTGCCGTATTTACCGACGATACGCTTCAGGTTGTTGGCTATTTCATCAAAAGCTTCTTCCCAACTGATCCGTTTGAATTTACCTTCGCCGCGTTTGCCGACGCGTTTCATCGGGTAATTCAAACGCTCAGGATGGTTCATCCGCCGGCGGATTGAGCGACCGCGCAGACAAGCGCGAACCTGGTGATCTCCGTAGATATCGCTGCCGGTGTTATCTGTTTCAACCCAGTAAACTTCGTCATCACGTACATGCAAACGCAGTGCGCAGCGGCTGCCGCAGTTAACCGAGCAAGCTCCCCAGACCACCTTATCTTCGGGTGCTGAAATTTTCGCCTCATCCACGGCTTGCGCCAGTGCTTTACGGCTAAAAGGAAGAGATAAACCGCCTGCGGCAAGGGCAAGCCCTGCCAACGTTGATGTTTTCATCAGCATCCTTCGGCTGATGCCACTTTTTGCTGTGGGGACTTCTGGTTTAATTTCCGACATTTTCCCGCTCCGGTGCTGGAGTAGTTACCCACTCAGAATGCAGGGATACTACTAATTAAGAGGTAGGAAACTTTGTCTGCTATCAATAAAGGCGGGGTTGAAGCGAGGGAAACGGCGAATTCTTAACGCAGCGCACGATTTTATGCATAAAAAAAGCGCCATTAGGCGCTTTTTCGCTATATTAGTGCATACCTAACGGGGTTAACCGATATATTCTAAACCGCCCATGTAAGGACGTAATACTTCCGGTACTTCAATGCGGCCATCGGCTTGCTGATAGTTTTCCAGCACAGCCACCAGCGTACGACCGACTGCCAGACCCGAGCCGTTCAGGGTATGAACGAGACGTGGTTTTTTGTCGGTTTTATTGCGGAAGCGAGCCTGCATACGACGCGCCTGAAAATCCCACATGTTTGAACATGAGGAGATTTCGCGGTAAGTGTCTTGCGCAGGCAGCCACACTTCCAGATCGTAAGTTTTGCTTGAACCGAAGCCCATGTCGCCGGTACACAGCAACATTTTACGGTATGGCAGATTAAGTAACTGAAGCACTTTTTCCGCATGCCCGGTCAGTTCTTCCAGCGCGTCCATTGAATCTTCCGGACGAACAATCTGAACCATTTCGACTTTATCAAACTGGTGCATACGAATCAGGCCACGGGTATCACGACCATACGAACCGGCTTCTGAACGGAAGCAAGGTGTATGGGCGGTCATTTTCAGTGGGAGAGATTCTTCTTCCAGAATTTCGTCACGAACCAGGTTTGTCAGCGGCACTTCTGCGGTTGGGATCAGCGCATAGTTGCTGCTGCCGGCCTCTTCATCCAAAGGCTTGGTGTGGAACAGGTCTTCGCCAAATTTCGGCAACTGGCCTGTACCGTACAGCGTCTCGTGGTTAACGAGATACGGCACGTAGGCTTCCAGATAACCGTGTTGCTCGGTGTGCAGGTCCAGCATGAACTGGGACAGCGCGCGGTGCATGCGGGCGATTTGCCCTTTCATAACCACAAAACGAGCGCCGGTCAGTTTCACTGCGGCAGCGAAATCAAGACCGCCTGCCATTTCACCCAGCGATACGTGATCGCGGACGGCGAAATCATACTGACGCGGTGTGCCCCAGCGGCTGACTTCCTGGTTATCGTTCTCGTCTTTACCGGCAGGTACCGAATCATCTGGCAGGTTTGGAATAGCGGAAGCGATATCACGGATATCGTTCTGCAATGCATCCAGCTCAGCTTTCGCAGCGTCCAGCTTCTCACCCAGCGTATTCACTTCCAGACGCAGGGGTTCGATGTCTTCGCCACGGGCTTTTGCCTGACCGATAGATTTCGATCGTGCGTTACGTTCAGCCTGGAGAGTTTCCGTTTCTACCTGCAAGACTTTGCGGCGTTCTTCCTGAGAACGCAGCTTTTCCACATCGAGTTTAAAACCTCTGCGAGCGAGTTTTTCTGCAACTGCGTCTAGCTCATTACGCAGCAGATTGGGATCCAGCATGCTAATCCTGTACGTGTCGTTATTGAATGTTAATTTGACGGTGCACGCTGCCTGAAATAGCAGCGTGTCAAAGAGTTATCACCGATAACCTTACCGCAACGATAAAATTAGCGGTAGCGTTTTGTCGGGCTATTTTGATCTTGTTCAGCGAGCCATGCCAGCTTTTCACCGATCTTGCCTTCGAGCCCCCGTGAAGTCGGGTAATAATACTGCGTTCGGGCCATTTCTGGCGGGAAATAATCTTCACCGGCCGCGTAGGCATTAGGCTCATCATGTGCATAACGATACTCCGCGCCCAAGCCCATTTCCTTCATCAGTTTGGTTGGTGCATTACGCAGGTGTTCCGGTACATCGTAATCAGCCATTTCACGCGCATCGCGCATTGCCGATTTGAAAGCGGTATAAACCGCATTACTTTTCGGCGCACACGCAAGATAAACAATGGCCTGCGCAATGGCACGTTCGCCCTCTGCCGGGCCGACGCGCGTAAAGCAGTCCCAGGCCGAAATAGCCACCTGCATACCACGCGGATCGGCATTACCGACGTCTTCAGACGCAATCGCCAGTAAACGCCGTGCGACATACAACGGATCGCCACCGGCGGTAATAATGCGTGCGTACCAGTACAGTGCCGCATCCGGCGAGGAACCGCGCACGGATTTATGTAACGCAGAAATCAGATCGTAAAAACGGTCACCCTTGTTATCGAAACGCGCGCTGCGTTCTCCGGCAATCTCGGTAAGCAGTTCCGGCGTCAGCGTGCGATAGCCTTTGGCATCAATCTCAGCCATATCAGCCATCATTTCGATGCTGTTCAGCGCACGACGGGCATCACCGTTAACCAGCTCAGAGAGCATGCGACGCGTTTCAGGCGGGACACGAATTTTTTCGTTGGCATAGCCACGCTCAGCGTTCGTCAGCGCCTGATCGATGACTTTTTCGATATCTTCAGCCGTCAGCGATTTAAGGAGATAAACACGGGCACGGGATAATAAGGCGGAATTGAGTTCGAATGACGGGTTTTCCGTCGTGGCACCAATAAACGTAATCGTACCGTCTTCGATATGCGGCAGAAAAGCATCCTGCTGACTTTTGTTGAAACGGTGGACTTCGTCAACAAACAAAATGGTACGACGCCCGGCATCACGATTTTGCCGGGCGCGCTCGATAGCCTCACGGATATCTTTCACCCCTGAGGTCACCGCTGAAATACGCTCAACATCGGCATTTGCATAACGGCCAATGAGTTCTGCCAGCGTAGTTTTCCCGGTTCCTGGCGGCCCCCACAAAATCATCGAGTGCAACTGACCCGCCTCGATGGCACGCGGCAAAGGTTTGCCCGGAGCGAGAAGATGCTGCTGACCAATGTATTCTGCAAGTGTTACCGGCCGCATTCTCGCGGCCAGTGGCTGGAATTCATTCTGGGAAAAATCGAGTGACAGATTACTCAAGCTTACCTCACTGACGCTGGTCGTCCACCGTCACACCTTTCGGCGGAGTAAATTTAAACTTCGCATCATCAACAGACGCGTTTTGCTCACCCTTCAGGGTATAAGCGCTCTTTTGGCCATCCTGCTCAACCGCAGTAAAGCTTTTGATGGTGCCTGATGGCGTAACCGTGATTGCAAATTGCTTCAAATTTCCTGTGGACGCTTTCGGCGTCAGCTGGAAATCATCACCCTGCTGTTTCACGTTATATTTTGACCAGTCGCTGCTGTCGTTGCGGGTAATCAGCATGAACGGCGTGTTTCCTGTAGCATTTTTCAGCCAGGTTGCAGTGACCTGCTCAACAAACGGGTTGTAGAACCAGAGTGTTTTGCCATCAGAAACCAGAATGCTTTCGTCCGGCGTCGTCATATGCCAGTTAAACAGGTTTGGACGTTTGACCCACAGTTCGCCTTCACCCTGCTGAACGGCAGAACCGTCATCGCTGGTCACAGTCTGAGTAAAGCTGGCGTGGAAAGTATTCAGTTTACCCAGGCGGGATTTGAGATCACTGCTGGCATCAGCCATAACGGAAGCGGAGGTAAATGCAGTCAGTAAACACCCTACCAATAACAATTTTTTCATTCTTATAATTACCTCAAAAATTCTTAAACTTCAGACGATGCCTTTCACGAAGACAAAAGACGTAGGGTGCGAACTCTATCCGAGGCAACGCCCTGGTGGTAGCTCAATCATCTGAAAAGCAGTCATTTTACGCATCTTTGCACAAGGGCCGCATTCGCGACCCCTCTTAACAAAACCCGGCAAAACCCAATGACTTATTCGTGTGATGGCGGAGCCAGCACTTCGCGGTTACCGTTATGGCCCGGTGCACTGACAATGCCCTGCGCTTCCATCTGTTCCACAATTCGTGCCGCACGGTTATACCCGATACGGAACTGACGCTGAACCCCTGAGATGGACGCACGACGCTTGTCGACGACGAACGCAACGGCCTGATCAAACAGGGCATCGAGTTCTTCATCACCGTCCAGACCCAGACCGCCGCCTTCGCCATCTTCGCCACCGGAAACGATGCTTTCGATATACTTAGGACGACCGCGGGCTTTCCAGTCCTGAACCACCGCATGCACTTCCTGATCACGAACAAATGCGCCGTGAACACGAACCGGAATCGATGAGTTTGGTGCCATATACAACATGTCACCCATACCCAGTAACGATTCTGCGCCGCCCTGATCGAGGATGGTGCGGGAGTCAATTTTGCTCGAAACCGTGAAGGCAATACGGGTCGGGATGTTTGCCTTGATCAGACCGGTAATGACGTCGACGGAAGGACGCTGTGTTGCCAACACCAGGTGGATACCGGCCGCACGGGCTTTCTGTGCCAGACGTGCAATCAGCTCTTCCACTTTTTTACCGACGGTCATCATCAGGTCAGCAAATTCGTCGACCATCACCACAATAAACGGTTCTTTTTGCAGATATGGCGGTTCTGCAGCCATACCGTCGCCAGGCTTCCAGAATGGATCGGGAATCGGTCTGCCCATCGCTTCCGCCTCAAGAATGCGTTCGTTGTAACCCGCCAGATTTCGCACACCCAGCGCGGACATCAGTTTATAGCGACGCTCCATTTCACCGACACACCAGCGCAGCGCATTCGCTGCATCTTTCATGTCGGTAACCACTTCGGTCAGCAGATGCGGGATCCCTTCATACACGGACAACTCGAGCATTTTCGGGTCAATCATGATGAAGCGCACATCTTCTGGCTTGGATTTATACAACATGCTGAGGATCATGGCGTTCACACCCACAGACTTACCGGAACCGGTTGTACCGGCCACCAGCAAGTGCGGCATTTTCGCCAGATCGGCAATAACGGGTTCGCCTGAAATGTCTTTACCCAACACGATCGTCAGCGGAGAGGTACTTTCTTTGAATTTCGCGCAGTCCAGCACTTCACGCAGATACACTGTCTGGCGCTTTTTATTCGGCAACTCCAGACCAACGTACGGCTTGCCGGGGATCACTTCCACGACGCGCACGGCGACGGCGGATAATGAACGGGCAAGGTCACGCGACAGGTTAGAAATTCGCGCGGCTTTCACGCCCGGCGCAAGATCCAGCTCAAAACGTGTGATGACCGGACCTGGCAATTTTCCGACGACATCCGCTTTAATGCGGTAATCGTTCAGGCGCGCTTCGATCAGATTGCCCATCTGCTCGAGGGCGAACTCGTCAACAGGTTCTGCTTCCGCCGGTGGCGAGGTCAGCAAATCCAGGGACGGCAGCGGCGTTGTCGGCTTGACCAGCGGCTGCTCATTACGCATCAGGAACGGGTGGATCAGGCTGTCCATATCAGGCTGTGCAGACGGCGATGACTGACGTGGCGCTTCATATTCCTGCGCATGCTGCACAGGCTCTGAAGCGGCCTGACGCTGATAAGGCGGCTGTTGTGCGAACGCAGCAGGTTGCGGCTCTTCTTCTGCCTGAGCTGGCAACGTGAATAACGGTTCTGACGGCGTATCATCAACCAGATCGGCCATTGGCGAGAAGCTAAACGCATCGTGCTGGCTCAGTTTCATCGCAGCGGCAGCGAAATCATCCGCAACGGTATTTGTCGCCTCTGGCGGCAGACTCTGCGAGTGATGATGCTGAACAAGACCACTTTGCGGTTCGACGTCCTGCTGATAACGGGCGTTTTCCCGCGCTGCAAACGCGTTACGTAATTCCGCTTCCTGCAACGCTGCTTCTTCATCAGGCTCATCTTCGGTGACAGATTCACCGTAGCGTTCCTGTTGCTGAGCCGCAAAAGCTTCCTGCAACGCCGCTTCCTGTCGGGCTTCCTCATCAGCCTGCGCCAGAGGATCATTATGCCAGTCAGCGTGTTCTGCCTCTTTTTGCGCGGCAGCTTGTGCATTTTCCTGCTGTTCGGCGATGCGCTGCGACGGCAATTTAATCCCGTAGGAAGCCAGTTCACGACGCGTTGGAATACGCACCGGATTTGGACGCGGCAATTCCGGCCCGAAGCCTTTCTTCACCTGAGGATTTTCATCACTCACGGCGCTGAACGCTGGCATAAACGTATTGCCGGCAGACGTTGCCGCCGACTGCCCTGCCTGCGCAAGGCCGGTTGCCAGTGCTGCGGTGGCCGCGACGCTCGCAATTTGCGCCGCATCAGGTGCCGCAGAGCTGAAATCGAACGGAGAACGTGAATGCTCAACCGCCGTCTGCCAGTTACCCATACTCGGACCATCGTCATCGCTGCGCTGAACCGGTGCCGGAGAAGGTGATTGTTGTACCGGCTGCGGATGACGTGGCACAGGTGTCTCTTCCGGAATTTCGAAGTTATATAACGGCGGAGCCGCAGGCTGCGGTGCTTGCGGAGACGGAGCTATTTCTGCCACCGGCGGTTCAGCCGCATACGGATTCACTGTTTCTGCCGCCATAGCCGGAGCTGGTTCGGCCGCAATAACCGGCGTAACCGGAGGCGTTTGTACTGCCGGATTAGTCACGGAAGGCGCAGAGAAAAGAACGTCGTCTTCGTCAGCTTCTGAAGCCGCGACAGCCTCTGGCACAGCCGCCGCAGTAGCAGCAACCGCGGCAGGAGCCACTTTCGCTACCTGTTTTTCGTCATCGTCTTCCAGTAACGGATCGTCCTGCTCGTCGTATTCGTAATCTTCATCCCGGCGCGAACGGTTGGTCACGATATTAGTGACACCAAGCACTGCACCGCCGATTTTTTCAGCGATCGTCAGCCATGACCAGCCGGTGAACAGCGTAAGCCCGGCCGCCCAGACGCACAGCAGAACCAGCGTTGCCCCGACGTTGTTGAAGTACGGCGTCATCGCTGTGCTCAGCAAACTGCCGATCACACCGCCCGACGCGAAGTAGTAAAGGTCATCGACGTTGACGGATGCCAGACCGCAGGACGTGACAATAAGCGCCAGCGTCCCGATAAGGCGCAGCGACAGAGCAAAATAATCGACAAAATCCTGATTATCCCGCTGACGGAAAGCCGCCCAGCATAGACACAGGATAATAGGGGGAATAGCGTAACCAAATACGCCAAAAATGAAGAACAGCGTGTCGGCCATCCAGGCACCCACACCACCGCCCCAGTTATGAATAGGCCCATGCCATGCGGTCTGAGACCAGCTTGGATCAGAGGGGTTAAAACTCACCAATGCCGCCATTAAATAAGCAGCAAAAATCGCTACCACCACCAGCAAAGCCTCCAGGAGACGGCGACCATTGCTCAGCTTTTTAAGGGTAACTTCTTTATCTTCTGTATATTCCTGGCTCAAGAAAGGCTCTCCAGGTTCCTGTGAACTGAGAAAAAGCAACAGCGCCGAGAGTAGACCCCGGCGCCATAGCTGTATAGATACACAGGAGTGTAGCTAAAAATGCAAGGTTTTGCACCTGACAATTACCGTGTCTTAATGACCAGGCGATTCGTCTGTTTCACTTCTTCCATTACCACATAGGTACGGGTGTCGTTAACGCCCGGCAGACGAAGCAAAGTCTCACCTAACAACTTACGGTAAGCCGACATATCAGGTACGCGGGTTTTCAACAGATAGTCGAAATCCCCAGAAACCAAATGACACTCCTGAATATCTTCGAGTTTTTGTACTGCCGCATTGAACTGCTCAAACACATCTGGCGCGCCGCGGTTGAGAGTGATCTCAACAAATACCAGCAACGAAGCATCCAGATAATGCGGGTTGAGCAATGCGGTATAGCCATTGATGAAGCCCTGACGTTCCAGACGACGAACGCGCTCCAGACATGGAGTCGGAGATAATCCCACACGTTTGGAAAGCTCGACGTTTGAAATCCGGCCATCCTTTTGCAATTCGTTGAGGATGTTACGGTCAATACGGTCGAGATCTTTTCCCGGACGTTTTTTGTTGTCTACCATTATTATTGTCTCTCTGCTGTCCTTCCCTGCACCTGCCATACCCCAGCCAACTTCAATGTCTAAGGGTTGTCCCAAGCGAAGACCCGATTATTAAGGTTTACGCATCCAAAAGTCGTGTTGATCCCCTGTCAAAAGGAACACGGCCGTATAAGCGGATACTCAAAAGAAATAACCGTGCGAAATTAATAGGTTGTAAACAGCCAACCTGATTCACTAAACCCTGCTGTAACTAAAAAGTCAAAAAGCAAGACCAGAACGGGTCTGGTAGCAGCCAATTGCATAAATTCAAGTCACAGACAGGCAGTTAATTTCTTCTTCCCCTGATGTTTTCGCAAATGCACAGCGGATTGTCAAAGTAAAAGAAGCAAAATCAGAAGAACGTGCCAGATTGAAAAGCCAGCGCGCCTTTTTAGCTATCTTTAATCTTTGAACAATAACAATTCCGTTCACGCCTTATTTCAGTCAAATCCACACAAACTGCCGTGATTTGTCATCAAAAGTCCGCGTACGGGCAAACAACCTGCCAGCGCATTCATGTCTTTACGCTGTTTTTTTACTCTAACCATCAAACAGTTACGTGCAGCGAAATCCTTTCTACGCGGGTTCGGCAGTAAAAACTATCAGACAAATCGTTAACAACATCTGAGTTTGCTTTTTTTAACGCGCTATTTTCCCTACAATCGGTCTATCGCTAGTCGCCATCGCGGAGATGAATTACGCATGAGTACGGTTAAACACAGTAAATTATTGATTCTGGGCTCTGGCCCGGCGGGTTATACCGCGGCAGTTTATGCTGCACGCGCTAACCTCAACCCGGTTTTAATCACCGGTGTCGAAAAAGGCGGTCAGCTGACCACCACCACGGAAGTGGAAAACTGGCCGGGCGATCCGGAAGGTCTGACCGGTCCGGGCTTAATGGAACGTATGCACGAGCACGCGACCAAATTTAATACCGAAATCATTTTCGACCATATTAACAAAGTTGATTTGCAGAACCGTCCTTTCCGCCTGACCGGTGACAGCGGCGAATATACCTGTGACGCGCTGATTATCGCCACCGGTGCTTCGGCACGTTATATCGGTCTGCCTTCTGAAGAAGCATTTAAAGGTCGCGGTGTGTCTGCCTGTGCAACCTGTGACGGCTTCTTCTACCGCAATCAGAAAGTTGCGGTAGTCGGCGGCGGCAACACGGCTGTAGAAGAAGCGCTTTATCTGGCGAACATCGCCTCCGAGGTTCACCTCATTCACCGTCGGGACAGTTTCCGTGCGGAAAAAATTCTGGTTGACCGTCTGAACGATAAAGTCGCCAGCGGCAACATCGTTCTGCACACGCACAAAACGCTGAACGAAGTGGTCGGCGATCAGATGGGCGTCACCGGCGCGAGCCTGCTTGATGTCCGTACTGACGAAAAATCGCAGGTTGACGTAGCTGGCGTGTTCATCGCTATCGGTCACAGCCCGAACACCGGCATTTTCGAAGGTCAGCTGGAACTGAAAGATGGCTACATCAAAGTGCAGTCCGGCTCGCATGGCAACGCAACACAGACCAGCATTCCGGGCGTTTTCGCTGCCGGCGATGTCATGGATCATATCTATCGTCAGGCAATTACCTCTGCGGGAACCGGATGTATGGCCGCGCTGGATGCCGAACGCTATCTGGACGGTTTATCGCAAGCCCCGGATTTATAATTACTCCTTTGGGTAGTTATTGGACATAGAGTCCATACAAAGAGTAACGAATAAGGCGGCGTAATTGCCGCCTTATTATTTTCAGTTTGTGGTCTGAGCATGTAACATGAGCGCCCTCCCATCCGGATTGCTGCGCAGACTGATGCCTGATGAATAAAACACGACAACAAGAACTTATCCGCTGGTTAAAACAACAAAGCTCCCGCGCTAAAGGCTGGATCAGACTGTCTATGATGCTGGGTCTGCTTTCTGGTTTGCTGATCCTCGCACAGGCCTGGCTGATGGCCGGATTACTGCACAGTCTGATCATTGAACATGCGCCGCGTGAAACGCTCTTACAAAGCTTCCTGCCGATGGCCCTGACGTTTATTCTGCGCGCCGTCGTGACCTGGTTACGTGAACAGGTTGGCTTTATCTGCGGGCGGGTTATTCGTCAGGAAATGCGTAAACTGGTTCTGGACCGCCTCGAAAAACTGGGACCCGCGTGGATTCAGGGTAAACCGGCCGGTAGCTGGGCCAGCATCATTCTTGAACAAATCGAAGATATGCAGGATTACTATGCCCGCTACCTTCCGCAAATTGCATTAGCCGGGATTATTCCCCTGCTGATTCTGGTCAGCGTGTTCCCGATTAACTGGGCTGCCGGATTAATTCTGCTCGTCACTGCCCCGCTAATCCCGCTTTTTATGGCGCTGGTTGGCATGGGCGCGGCGGATGCAAATCGTCGTAACTTTGTCGCCCTCGCGCGTCTGAGCGGTAATTTCCTCGACAGCCTGCGGGGTCTGGACACCTTACGCCTCTTCAACCGCGGCTCTGCCGAAGTGGAGAAAATCAAACGCTCCACTGAGAACTTCCGTGCGCGCACCATGGACGTTTTACGTCTGGCATTTTTGTCCTCTGCGGTTCTGGAGTTTTTCGCTTCGATTTCCATCGCCGTCGTCGCCGTTTACTTCGGTTTTTCCTACCTTGGCGAGCTCAATTTTGGCAGCTACGGTACGCCGGTCACGCTATTTGCGGGCTTCCTGGTGCTCATCCTCGCACCAGAATTCTTCCAGCCCCTGCGTGATTTAGGCGCGTTTTATCACGCTAAAGCGCAGGCGGTCGGCGCGGCTGAAAGCCTGCTGACCTTCCTGAGCGCCGAAGAAGCCGAAATGGGTGACGGTGATAAAAGCTGGCCGCAGGGTTATGACGTTTCACTTGAGGCGCGAGAGCTGCTGGTTAAGTCGCCGCAGGGTAAAACGCTGGCAGGGCCGCTGACCTTTACTGTTCCGGCAGGACAGCGCATTGCGATTGTCGGGCTGAGCGGTGCGGGCAAAAGCTCCCTGCTCAGTGCGCTCCTTGGTTTTCTGCCATATCAGGGTTCCCTGAGCGCCAGCGGCATTGAGGTGAAATCGTTGCGCAATGATGAATGGCGTAAACAACTTAGCTGGGTCGGCCAGAACCCACATCTGCCGGAGCAGACGCTGCGTTCGAATATTCTTTTGAATCAGCCAGATATCAGCGAAGCACAACTCCAAAGTGCAATTAACCGTGCGTATGTGAATGAATTCCTGCCACTGCTGCCTGAGGGACTGGAAACTGAACTGGGCGACAGCGCGGCGCGACTGTCGGTGGGTCAGGCGCAGCGTGTCGCTGTCGCGCGCGCCCTGCTTTCTCCCTGCCGGTTATTGCTGCTAGATGAACCGACGGCCAGCCTTGACGCACACAGCGAAAAACGCGTGATGAGTGCCTTAAACGAGGCGTCCCGATCGCAGACTACGCTGCTGGTTACCCATCAGCTGGAAGATACACGCGACTACGACGAAATCTGGGTCATGGATAAAGGGCAAATCGCAGAGCGCGGCACATTCACGCAACTGGTTGCTCAGGGTGGATTGTTCGCCAGTCTGTTATCTCAGCGCAGTAAGGAGCTGTAATCATGAGAATTCTTCTGCCTTATCTCGCGTTATATCGCCGTCACTGGTTCCGCCTGTCGCTGGGCGTCATTCTGGCCATCGTCACGCTGATGGCCAGCATCGGGCTGCTCACGCTTTCCGGCTGGTTCCTGGCGGCCTCTGCCGTTGCCGGGCTGGCGGGGCTCTATACGTTTAACTACATGTTGCCTGCGGCAGGCGTGCGCGGTGGGGCTATTACCCGGACCGCAGGACGTTACGCCGAGCGGCTGGTCAGCCATGATGCGACTTTCCGCGTACTGGCTCACCTTCGCGTGTTCACATTCACCAAAATCATGCCACTGACACCGGGCGGTATTGCGCGTTTTCGTCAGGCTGATTTGCTCAACCGCCTCGTCGCCGATGTCGATACGCTGGATCACCTTTATCTGCGCGTAATATCGCCGCTTATCAGTGCGATGGTGGTGATTATTCTGGTGACCTTCGGCCTGAGTTTTATCGATGTCACGCTGGCCCTGACGCTGGGTGCCATCATGCTGGCGATGATGGTGCTTCTGCCGGTGATGTTTTACCGCGCAGGAAAACCTGCGGGCCGCGAACTCACGGCGCTGCGCAGCGATTACCGTACGCAGCTAACTGCATGGTTGCAGGGGCAAGGCGAGCTGGTGGTTTTTGGCGCTCAGCCGCAATTTCGTCAGCAACTGGATGATATTGAACGCCGCTGGATGTTGCGCCAGCAACAGCAGGCAAAGCTGACCGGTTTGTCACAGGCGATGGTCATTGCCGCAGCCGGTCTGACCGTGACGCTGATGCTGTGGCTGGCAGCGGGTGGTCTGAGTGCCTTCCCGCAACCCGGCGCGCTGATTGCGTTGTTTGTCTTCACGCCGTTAGCGGCGTTTGAAGCGCTCGGGCCGGTTGCTGCGGCCTTCCAGCATCTCGGGCAGGTTATCGCTTCGGCTCAGCGCGTCAGCCAGATTATCGATCAGCCTGCCGACGTGAATTTCCCTGCACAAGGTCCGCTTGCGGCTGAGCAGGTTAGCCTTTCGCTAAAAGACGTTAATTTCACCTATCCGGGCCAGCCGTTGCCGGTGCTGAAAAATATCACGCTGGATGTCTGCGCGGGTGAGCATATCGCGCTGCTCGGCCAGACCGGTTGTGGTAAATCTACGCTGTTGCAGTTGCTGACGCGCGGCTGGAATCTCAGCAGTGGTTCGCTGATGCTTAACGGACATGACATCACGGAATACGATGAAGCGACGCTGCGCCAAACGATCACCGTCGTCAGCCAGCGCGTACACGTTTTCAACACCACGTTGCGTGAAAACCTGCGGATGGCTTCGCCAAAATGTTCCGATGAACAGATTACCGACGTTCTGAAACAAGTTGATTTGCACATCCTTCTGGAAAACGAAGGGCTGAACGCGTGGCTGGGCGAAGGTGGCCGTCAGCTTTCCGGCGGCGAACAGCGTCGTTTAGGCCTTGCCCGCGCCCTTTTGCACGATGCCCCGCTGTGGTTGCTCGATGAACCAACTGAAGGGCTGGACGCCGAAACGGAACAACATATTTTGGCACTGCTGCACAAGCATTGTCAGAATAAGACGCTACTCTTAGTGACGCACCGCCTCCACGGTCTGGAAACTTTCGACAGAATTTGTGTCATGGAAGAGGGTCAGATTGTGGAACAAGGTGATCACCAGACACTGGCCGCCGCACAGGGGCGTTACGCACGCTTTCTGTCACGAGGTTGATGTTGTTCCAGTTTTTTAGCGGCGGCCTTCAGGTCGCCGGATAAGGAGATCTATGCGGTTAGTTAAGCTTGAGGCCAATTCAGTTCATTTTCCGGATCCGGACACTGCATTACTGGAGCCGAATGGCCTGCTGGCTATCGGCGGGGATCTTACCGCGCCGCGCCTGCTTTCAGCTTATCAGAACGGGATTTTTCCCTGGTTTGAACCCGGCGAGATGATCCTCTGGTGGACGCCCGATCCGCGCGCCATTCTGGTTCCCGAAGAACGTCACGCCAGCCGCAGCCTGCAACGTTTCATGCGTAAAAAACCTTACCGTTACACAATCAACCAGCGTTTTGAGCAGGTCATCCGCGCGTGTGCTATGCAGCGTGAAGACGGTACGTGGATTGGCCCTCTGGTGCAGCGCGGCTATCAGGAATTGCATGAAGCAGGCCGCGCGCATTCCGTTGAGGTTTGGGTAGATGATGAGCTGGTCGGTGGTTTATACGGCGTATCCGTCGGCGGATTATTTTGTGGTGAGTCGATGTTCAGCCGCCGGGAAAATGCCTCCAAGTGTGCACTGATGGTATTTTGCCAACATTTTTCCCGCAATGGAGGAGAACTGATTGACTGTCAGGTGCTCAACCCTCACACTGCGTCGCTGGGTGCGAGAGAGATCCCCCGCCGCCAATTTTTGCAGCAGTTATCCGAACTTTCGCAACGCGCGCTAGCACCGGATTGCTGGTTGCCACAAGACTTATCCCCACATGACGAAGACCTGCCGGTGTTCCCGAAGGATAGGGAATAGGTGCGGTCATGGACCATACTTCTTTACATAATGTGGGTTTTTCGGCATTATCTTGCCGGTTAAAAACTATGGTAGTTAGACCTAGAGGATTCGATGGCCAAAGAAGACAACATTGAAATGCAAGGCACCGTACTTGATACGCTGCCAAACACTATGTTCCGCGTAGAATTAGAAAACGGACACGTAGTTACCGCTCACATCTCCGGTAAAATGCGTAAGAACTACATCCGCATCCTGACGGGCGACAAAGTCACTGTAGAGCTGACCCCGTACGACCTGAGCAAAGGCCGCATTGTCTTCCGTAGCCGTTAATAAGCGGCTCACTCATCGCTGATTTTCCGGCGATCCCTGAGGATACCCTCTTCGCCCTTCCTGCTTTTGCAAGGGCGTTTTGTGGTATCCGCAATTCGGCATTTGTTTCATTATTCTTTCTGAAATCCCTCACTAATTCCTGTAATTAAATAAAGAATCTCAGAAAGAAAAAAGGCGATGTTTTCACATCGCCTTTTGTTTTTTCGTCACGGATAAAAAATCAGTGCACCGCGCCTTCCGGTTTTTTCTTCTGCGCACTCATGAAGTGATAAGTCAGCTTGTCGGCCTCTTTATCCAGTGCCACAGAGACAGAACCGCCATCCACCAGAGAACCAAACAACAGCTCGTTGGCGAGTGGTTTTTTCAGGTTTTCCTGAACGGTACGGGTCATCGGACGCGCGCCCATAGCACGGTCATAGCCTTTCACCGTCAGCCAGTCGCGGGCTTCATCACTGACTTCCAGTGAAACGCCTTTGGCATCCAGCTGCGCCTGCAACTCAACGATAAACTTATCAACAACCTGCTGGATAACATCCGTAGACAGATGGTTGAACCAGATTACGTTGTCCAGACGGTTACGGAATTCCGGCGTAAAGGTACGTTTGATCTCTTCCATTGCATCCGGGCTGTTATCCTGATGAACCAGACCAATCGACTTACGTTCCGTTTCACGCACACCGGCGTTGGTGGTCATCACCAGAATGACATTACGGAAGTCCGCTTTACGGCCGTTGTTGTCGGTCAGCGTCCCGTTATCCATAACCTGCAACAGCAGGTTGAAGACGTCAGGATGGGCTTTCTCGATTTCATCGAGCAGCACCACGGCGTGAGGATGTTTAATAACCGCATCCGTCAGCAAACCGCCCTGATCAAACCCGACATATCCCGGAGGCGCACCAATCAACCGGCTGACCGTGTGACGCTCCATATATTCCGACATATCAAAGCGCAGCAATTCGATATCCAGCGCTTTGGCCAGCTGAACCGTGACCTCTGTTTTACCAACACCCGTAGGCCCGGCGAACAGGAATGAACCGACAGGTTTATGATCCTGACCCAAACCGGCGCGGCTCATTTTGATCGCTTCAGTCAGTGCTTCGATGGCAGGATCCTGCCCGAAGACCAGCATTTTCAGACGATCGCCCAGGTTTTTCAGTACATCGCGGTCAGTGGCCGAGACGGTTTTTTCGGGTATACGGGCAATACGCGCAACCACGCTTTCAATGTCGCTGACGTTAACGGTTTTCTTGCGTTTGCTGACCGGCATCAACCGGCTGCGGGCGCCCGCTTCGTCAATGACGTCGATAGCTTTGTCCGGCAGGTGACGGTCATTGATGTACTTAACCGACAACTCAACCGCTGCACGCACCGCTTTCGCGGTATAACGCACGTCGTGATGCGCTTCGTATTTAGTTTTCAGGCCATTGATAATCTGAACGGTCTCTTCAACACTTGGCTCAGTAATATCAATTTTCTGGAAGCGACGTGCCAGAGCACGGTCTTTCTCAAAGATATTGCTGAATTCCTGATACGTCGTTGAGCCGATCACTCTGATTTTACCGCTCGACAGCAACGGTTTAATCAGGTTAGCCGCATCCACCTGACCACCCGACGCCGCACCGGCACCGATGATGGTGTGGATTTCATCAATAAACAGAATGCTGTTTTTATCCTGCTCGAGCTGTTTCAGCAGGGATTTGAAACGTTTTTCGAAATCACCGCGGTATTTAGTGCCCGCCAGCAAGGAACCGATATCCAGCGAATAGAGCGTGCAGTCGGCCATCACTTCCGGCACATCGCCCTGCTCGATTCTCCATGCCAGACCTTCGGCAATGGCAGTTTTACCAACACCGGACTCGCCCACCAGCAGCGGGTTGTTTTTACGGCGACGGCAGAGCACCTGAATCGCGCGCTCAAGTTCTTTATCACGTCCAATCAGCGGATCGATGCCACCTACGCGCGCCAACTGGTTAAGATTAGTGGTGAAGTTCTCCATACGATCTTCCCCCGCCGACTGCTCTTCGTTAACTGGGTTTTCCGCATTGTTTTGCGCCTGGCCGCCCGTTTCATCTTTACGGGTACCGTGCGAAATAAAGTTCACCACATCAAGGCGGCTGACATCATGTTTGCGCAGAAGGTAGGCGGCCTGTGATTCCTGCTCGCTGAAAATCGCGACCAGAACATTGGCGCCAGACACTTCGCTGCGACCGGAAGATTGGACGTGGAAAACCGCACGTTGCAGAACGCGCTGGAAACTCAGCGTTGGCTGGGTATCACGTTCCTCTTCACTGGCAGGTAAGGTGGGTGTGGTTTGCTCGATGAAGGCTTCCAGTTCCTGGCGCAAGGCCACGAGATCTACTGTACAAGCTTCAAGCGCTTCACGGGCAGCAGGGTTGCTGAGCAACGCCAGCAACAGGTGCTCCACGGTCATAAACTCATGCCGGTGCTCACGGGCTCTTGCGAAAGCCATGTTGAGACTGAGTTCAAGTTCTTGATTGAGCATAGGCACCTCCCAAATAGATTGCCTTAATCAGGCTTTTTCCAGCGTACACAGCAACGGATGCTCATTCTCCTTGGCGTACTCATTCACATGTGCGACTTTGGTTTCCGCGACTTCGGCGGTATATACACCGCAGACCGCTTTGCCTCTATAGTGCACCTGGAGCATCAGTTGCGTTGCACGTTCAATATCATAAGAAAAGAACTTTTGCAGAACGTCAATCACAAATTCCATTGGAGTGTAATCGTCGTTGTTTAATATAACTTTATACATAGATGGCGGTTTTACCTCATCCTTTTGTTTATTCGCCGTCAAATGTTCAAAGTTTAGCCAGTCTTGATTATTGCCCATTGCCTGTTCATCACCTGTGAAGATCGTATTGGAAGCCAAATACACCGACATAAAGACTTTCTGCGGAGTCTCATGTTGTAATTACGGTATTTTACCATTTCTGGCTTCACCTTGCCGCTGCACAAAATGTCTTCCCTGCACCCGACTCCGCTACCGAAATTTTAACAAAATATGTCAATAGCGTTACCTGCTTCAAAGTTTGGTTATCTGCTCCCTTGGGACAAATGCCGTTTCCTTGACGTCCAACTCTATTCCACTAGAGTGTAAATTCGTGAGCTGAACGGATAGTAAACAGGCCTGAACAGGTGTTTATCTGCTGCGTTCTGGCCTTCGTGCTCACTCAACTGGCTTTATCTATTTACTACCAGACTAGTCATGAGAGGGATGTAGCAGCATGCAGACGGGTACTGTTAAATGGTTCAATAATGCTAAAGGCTTTGGCTTCATTTGCCCGCAAAATGGCGGTGAAGACATCTTCGCTCACTACTCCACAATCCAGATGGAGGGTTACCGGACACTCAAGGCCGGACAGCAGGTCAATTTTGACGTTCATGAAGGCCCAAAGGGGAATCATGCCAGCCTCATTGTTCCGGTGGAAAGCGAAGCGGTCGCCTGACCAGTTCAGCACACAGACTCGAATCACGCTCAGCGTGTGTTCATTAACAAATCAAATGCCGGTCACTCTCTGACTGGCATTTTTATTTATGGGGGAGAATGCTTCTGGCTTCAAGCCCTGCACGCAAAAAAAAGGTTATTTTTTAAACACCGATTGCTAAGACAGGACATAAAACAAATTAAGTCTAAACACAATCTCAACAAATCACGTTCAATTTCTCCATAATTTGCCCCGTTGCGCACCTGTTTATTCGCTCCCTGTTGAAATAACCGTTACCGATATCCGGTTCACTTTGACAGGTAATCCCATGACCACTTTCAGCTACCCTTCCGCAGAAAAGGCTCCGCTTTCCGGCCTTCAGTTGATGACGGCGTTACTCTTCTGCCGCACGGTGCCGGGTCCGTCATGGAAATTGCCGCGTTACCGGTTCAAATTCCTGTACCGTGCGCTGCTGCATCCGCGCCGGACATTCGCAATGCTCGATTATCTCGCGCATCATCCGCAGCGCGATGAAATTCTGGCGGCGATGCCTAGCCTGCCGTGCAAATTGCACCGTATTTATCAGACCGCCAATATCACGCCGGAACAGGCGATGAAGCGCATTACCGATCACTACGACATGATCGGCCACTGCCTGCCGGATGCGATTAATCACGGTTATCTCAGCAAAAAAGAGATGGCGATCGCCACGCTGACCGGCAAAGAAGAGCAGCGTTATGCCATCACCTTCAACGCTATCGCGCGCCTGGATAAAGAAGGCGAAGCCACGCTGACATTCCATAATGCCGAAGGTGTTTCCATTGCCATCGTGACGTTCTCATTTATTGAATATCAGGGGAAACCGACGCTGTTTATTGGCGCATTGCAGGGACCGAAGGCGAATGTGGACCATCAGGAAATTCAGCGCGCGACCAAAGCCTGCCACGGGTTATTTCCAAAGCGTCTGGTGATTGAAGCACTGACGACGCTCGCGGATGTCACCGGCATGACGCAGATTGTGGCTGTCGGCAACCGCACGCACATTTATGAAAATCCGCGCTATAAAAAACGCAAAGGCATGGTATTTGCCGATTACGACAGCTTCTGGGAAACGATGGAGGCAAAACCGGGCGAAGACGGATATTTCCATCTGCCGCGCCAGATTGCCCACCGGCCGCTGGAAGAAATCGCCAGTAAACGTCGCTCCGAATACCGCCGTCGCTATCAGTTGCTCGATGATCTTGAAAGCCAGATCCGCCAGACCTTCACCCGCGGACACGGTAATCCGGTCGGGAAACAGGAAGCACGGGCGGCTTAATCCGCCCTGCCGCGCGCCAGCCAGGCCACGCGGGAAAACATTTGCCGCAGCAGCGGAGGTATCGACGCGGTTCCCCGCAAAGACGCCGCCATCGCCACATCAATGGCCAGATCCGGCTTCGAGCTGCGGTGAATCGCTTTATCGATAATTCGTCGCGGCGCCATCGGCACATTCGCCGCTATCGCCGAATTTTTGCGATACACATCTTCAAACCCCTCGCGATACAGAAAATACTCGATGTCCTGCGCCGGCAACGCCGTCAGGCGGTAACGCAGCGTATCGTCGTGATTTTCCACGTTAGAAATGACCGTCGCCGCGTATTTGCGTCCGGCTTCGTCGCCGTCGACCAGCGCATGCCACTCGATGCCCATCTGCCGGGCGAAACGCAGCAAAGGCTTCAGGCCGCACTGCGCAAACTCAATCACCTTGATGCCTTCAGATTCGAAATGGTAACCGCACTGACGCGCCAGCTGATTGAGCAGCCATACTTCCGTTTCGCCTTCCACCAGCAGCCAGCAGCGCGCAAACAAAGACGAAGGCCGGTTGAAGCGGATATGGAAAGCAATCCGGCGGCTGTCTTCCATGCTCAGCCCTTCCGGCCCGATACCGTAAGCCGCGACGCGCCCGGATTCACGCACCAGCCTGCAAATCTGCTCAACCGGCACCAGGGAAAGCAAATCGCCCGAATTGGTTGTCGTGATCCGTTGCAACGGCAGCTGATCCAGCAATCCCCACGCCACCGACAACATGATCGGATGCAGACGGGTTTCGGGGTCTTCAATCAGCAATAAAGGTCGTGCGTCCGGATGCAACACCACTGAACCCTTCGCCTGCAATAAAGTGGAAAACATCCCCAGCAGCATCACGCGCATGCTGCGGCTGTTCGGCTCTGCAATCATGCGGTTGATGTTATCCAGCGAGCGCCACGCCCGGCGGCTCTCGGCGCGGCCATGCCGTTTTTGCTGCCACGGCATGCTGTTTGATGTGCCCTGCTCGGCAAAATAGTGCTCCAGTAACTGCTGCATCGCCGACAGCCCGCTGCGCAGTTCGCTGTTGGTCAGCGTTTGCGGGTTATGCACAAGTCCGCGCGTCAGTTCATCGAGCTGTTTCGCCAGTTCTTCATTATTTACCGCCAATCGAGGTGCCAGCGTTTCGCTGCGCAGACGGCGGATAAAGCGTGCATCGCGTAAACGCAGTACCGGATTGAGACGGATCAGCGCCTGCGCCAGCGGGTCGATCGTTGTCAGATTTAACGGCTGACCGTTTGACGACAGAAAACTGCGCAAGGTCATCACGCTGCCGTCATCGTCCAGCTCGCCTTCCAGCCGGTAATAAATCCGGTTCAGCTTGTCGGCACATTTCACCCATAAAGGGGATAACGGATTAAATCGCGGTGACGTATGGTGCCCTGCCTGGTTTTCACAAAACGTAAACACGACGTGCAGATACTGTGATTTGGATTCCTGTTCCCCGGCGGGAAAGTAGAAATCTTCCTCTTTGAAGCAGTAAAGTTTGGGTTCAGGTGAAAGCAGCAGTGTGAGGGCGTCGAGCAGGCTGGATTTACCCCAGGCGTTTTCACCAATCAGAACCGTATTGGTCAGGAAGGATTCTGCCTGTCCCTGACTGGCAGAACCGGTAATTGAAGCGCCGCGTTGCACGGGCTGAGTCAGTGTCAAAGACAGCCGGTTAATACCCCGAAAACCGACAATATCAATATGTTCCAGATACATCAGACGCCTCCTGTGCGCTCAGTGCTTCCCTGAGCATGGCGTTAAAAAAGGGTTCAGGTCAAGCCCGCAGAACGCGCACTGCGTGCGGAAGCCGCTTTACAGTCTGGTTACTTTTCGTTAGCGTGTCGGGCGGCATTTTCTGTGTCGCGCTCCGTTCATGGAACCTCACTTTTCAGGGATTTTTGCATTATGTATTCCGGGCTGTTAATTATTCTTTTGCCGCTGATTGTCGGTTATCTCATTCCGCTCAAAAACCGGTCCCTGCTGCATCTGGTTAACCAATTGCTGAGCTGGATGGTGTACGTCATTCTTTTCATTATGGGCATCAGTCTGGCTTTCCTCGACAATCTCAGCGCGAATTTATTACTGATTTTCAAATATGCCGCCGTCTGCTTCCTGTGCATTTTCGTGATGAACTACGCCGCGTTATGGTTGCTCGAACGCCGCCGTCCATGGAAAACCCAGCACAAGCAGGAAAAGCTGCCTTCACGCGTCCACATGGCGCTGGAATCCCTGAAACTTTGCGGCGTCGTCATCGTCGGTTTTGCACTCGGCCTGACGCAATGGCACTGGCTGACCTTCGCTTCGCAGGCCAGTGAAATCGCCCTGTTATTCCTGCTGGCGCTGGTGGGGTTGCAACTGCGCAACAGCAGCATGACGCTGCGCCAGATTATCCTCAATCGCCGTGGCATGATGGTCGCGCTCGTGGTGGCAGTCAGTGCGTTAATCGGCGGTGCAATTGCCGCCCTGCTGCTCGGTTTGCCGCTGAAAACCGGTCTGGCGCTGGCCTCAGGTTACGGCTGGTATTCCCTTTCCGGTATCGTTCTGACGGATTCGTTCGGGCCGGTGATTGGCAGCGCCGCGTTCTTCAACGATCTGGCGCGTGAGCTTTGCGCCATCATGCTGATCCCGACGCTGGTTCGCAGCAGCCGTTCGACCGCGCTGGGCCTGTGCGGCGCAACGTCGATG
>Ga0153981_1000067_pt1 | contig 31815 bp, 27 predicted proteins | sample TSGA065MetaG_FD_104714 | JGI IMG/M metagenome (GOLD analysis project Ga0153981, IMG submission 104714) | Attine ant fungus gardens microbial communities from Georgia, USA - TSGA065 MetaG | ecosystem: Host-associated > Fungi > Mycelium > Unclassified | place: USA: Georgia, Magnolia Springs State...
ACCAGGCACAGCGCTTTGCTGACCAGGTTTCTGCGAAGGATGCCGGCGATGACGAAGCGATGTTCTTTGATGAAGACTACGTGACAGCGCTGGAACACGGCCTGCCACCGACTGCCGGTCTGGGCATTGGTATCGACCGTATGGTTATGCTGTTCACCAACAGCCATACCATCCGTGACGTTATCCTCTTCCCGGCGATGCGTCCGCAGACACAGAAATAAGTTGCCTCAGAAACAACAAAAGGGCGCTCCGGCGCCCTTTTTCATGCGGCAGATCACGCGATGCGCTAACTGCTTAAAACTCCAGCGCTTATCCGCAATCACGCCTTGCTCCGCCGCCGTAACCGGTTATAATGCCAGTCGCACACCGATGCGGGTGTAGTTCAATGGTAGAACGGCAGCTTCCCAAGCTGCATACGAGGGTTCGATTCCCTTCACCCGCTCCAAAAACTTCCTTCTCTAAACCTCTTTATTACCCCAAAAAATTTGCTCCCTAATCCCGTTTATTCGTATTTCCCGTACGACGTTTTTAGCTGCCTAAATTTTGATACCAGAATATAAAACGATGCAAATCAGCCCCCTCACCGGCGAAGGAGAGGGGGCTGATTCATGTAAGTTCCAGCAAACTCGTTTTAGCTAAAATTACTTATTCTTTACCTGCAAGCCGCGTGGCAGATTATTGTTATCCACCTGCGGTAAACCGGTAGAAGCAGATGAGGTCAGTAAACCTGTCTCTACGTAGTTTTGCAGCTTCTCACGGGTATCGGTGATATCCAGATTACGCATGGTCAGCTGACCAATACGGTCATCAGGAGAGAATACAGAATCACCTTTCTCCATGGTCAGACGTTCTGGTTTGTACGTCAGATTCTCAGACACGGTATTCATGATGGTGTAGTCGTTGCCGCGACGCAGTTCCAAAGTGACTTCACCGGTGATTTCGCTGGCGACCCAACGCTGAGCGGAGTCACGCAGCATCAGAGCTTGTGGATCGAACCAGCGGCCCTGATACAGCAGACGACCCAGCACACGGCCATTCGCATGGTATTGCTCGATGGTGTCTTCGTTATGAATACCGGTCAGCAGACGCTCGTAAGCGATGTGCAACAGTGCCATCCCGGGAGCTTCGTAAATGCCACGGCTCTTGGCTTCGATAATACGGTTTTCAATCTGATCGCTCATACCCAAACCGTGACGACCGCCGATGCGGTTGGCTTCCATCATCAGCTCAACGCTGTCGTCAAAGGTCACGCCATTCAATGCAACCGGATAACCCCGTTCAAAACGGACAACCACTTCTTCCGCTTTGACGACCACATTCTCGTCCCAGAATTTTACGCCCATAATCGGGTTAACGATTTTGACGCCGGAATCCAGGAATTCCAGATCTTTGGCTTCGTGCGTCGCGCCCAGCATATTGGAGTCAGTGGAGTAAGCTTTTTCGGTCGACATTTTGTAGTCAAAACCGGACTGAATCATAAATTCAGACATCTCATGACGACCACCCAGTTCATCGATAAAGTCGGTGTCCAGCCACGGTTTATAAATTTTCAGTTCAGCATTGGTCAGCAGGCCGTAACGATAGAAACGTTCGATATCGTTACCTTTATAAGTGCTGCCGTCGCCCCAGATATTTACGCCGTCTTCTTTCATTGCGGCAACCAGCATGGTGCCGGTCACAGCACGGCCCAGCGGCGTGGTGTTGAAATAAGTCACACCGGCAGTGGTATTGTGGAATGCGCCACACTGAATAGCGGCAATGCCTTCGGCAACCAGCTGTTTACGGCAATCAATCAGGCGAGCTTTCTCGGCACCGTACTCCATCGCTTTACGCGGAATGGCATCGTAATCCTCTTCATCAGGCTGGCCCAGGTTGGCCGTGTAGGCATAAGGAATCGCTCCTTTCTTTTGCATCCAAAGCAGCGCGGCACTGGTGTCCAGACCGCCGGAGAATGCAATACCCACACGCTGATTGATAGGAAGGTGCTTAAGAATAGTTGTCATCGATAAAATCCTGTATGAATTAGGTCAGTCTGGTAAAGGTCTCAATGCCTATATTAATATCGCAAAACCGGCGTCGGGTAAAAGAAATTTTGCATATTTATGCGCATTTAATTGCATGACTATTTAGTAATCACGCGTGGGAAGCGTTGTTTCATTCAAAATCTCTTAAAATGTTGATGCGATATTTTTACGGGTTTTGTCTTGCAGCTATGAGGTTAAAATCTAAAGCGGGAAGCCACCAAAGTAAACCAGCGTTTAGACGTGGGTTTTACTCTGATGACACATCCATCACCTATGCCAAGTGTCTTCAAACTATTAATTTTGAAAACTATTTACTGGTGCCAGAATTCATATTCATCGGTTGAAATCAGCTTAACGAACGGGCCGTTTAGCGTCCGGTTGTGGTGAGCAATAATTGCCGGGGCGGGCAAAATGGGCGTATCCATTGTGGTATGCGCATCTGAAATCAGAACAGGGCGAAATCCCAGATCGGCTGCCGCACGGCAAGTTGTATCAATACAAAATTCGGTTTTCATCCCCGCTATAACCAGCTCATCAATTGATTTTTGATGCAGCCAGTCTCCCAACCCGGTTCCCGAAAAGCAGCTCGGACGGGTTTTATCGAAAATTTTATCCTGTGAGTTATCAATTTTGAGCTCCGGCACTAATTGTGTCAGTGGTGTGCCCGGCGCAAAGGGGGAATCTGCGGGCCCGGTATGGCGGGCAGCAAAAATGGGTATTTGTGAGTGGCGGGCTTTTTCAATCAGGCAATTGATATTGGCGAGCACCCGCAGGCCATCGTGGGGTTTATCCGGGCCGTTAAACAGGCCGACCTGCATATCAATAATTAATAATGCACGTTTTTTTATCAGGGGATCAGACAAGATATTTCTCCTTAAAGTGCCGTTTTGGCCAGGAGAAAAAATGATAACCCGGCCATTGCGAGCGGGTTGTGTTGGATTCAGTTTTTCTAACGCACAGCATCCAGACAACCCGTTAACAGGGTTGTGGTCGTTGTTGTCCGGGTAACGCGCAGGAATTTTTTCATCACCTGACAATATAAAAGCGCCTGTTGTGCGTCAATTTTTTTTGCCTGAAGCAAGATTGGCTCTGGCTGATGATGCAACTTTTATTCAAGCTGCAAATTCAGAGTGTCACTCCAATTGCGCTTAGATGGGTTCTCCCACTGTTAAAAATGCCCTCTTAATAATGCTCTATAAAAGCCTTCCCTGGCCGTTTTGATTGATTGGAACTTAAGTTAAGGCTTAGCCTGCCCCAGAGTGAGTAATGCATACCTGTTTATTAACTGAGAAAACTGATTATCCAGTTGAATCGTCAGTGCTGGCGGAACCTCAGTATTTTGTTGTTTTATTTCGGCCAGTTTTCTCAAGGATTCTTCAACGGGTGGAGAATTGTTAAGTGTCTGCTGGAGGGTAAATACCGATGATTTCAGCTGGGAGACGGTCATATATTTTCCGCGTTGCTCATCCAGTCCGTTGAGTTTGTCTGCCAGTTGCTGCAGTTGCGCATTCGCATCACGCCAGCCATTGAGATCATTCATTGGAATAGCATTGGCATTAAGCTGTTGCGTCCAGTTTTTTGCCAGGCGGTCAGTTTCCGGGTTATCTGGCCATAAGGTTTTTGCCTGCTTCACCAACTGTATACCTGTGTCTTGCGCCCAACGTGGCGAAAGCGACGCGAGGCGAGACATCTGTTGTTGCGTTGCGGCAATAAACTTTGGGGCATCACGTTGTAGTATGTCTGCCTGCTGCACTTTCAACGTTTCAAGTGCGTGCGCATTTAACGGTTTAGGTAATACCGTAAGTTGCGCCATGAGTGGTTGACCCGCGTCAGCGTGATGGAACGCTGTGGTGCCCATGAAGATCCCTGCGCCAGCCAGCAGCGTTGCCCCAATACCGGCCACAAATCCTTTCCACTGAATTGAGCGTTTTGCTGGCACCGGGGAACTAATCATAATTTGCGACTGTTCCGGTTCTGCTTGTGCGACATAAATCCACTGTTCACGCGGCTGGGCAGGTAACTCTTTTTCGGCTTTTTCTATCGCTGCTGAAGAAAGCACGATAGTTGAGTCATTTGTGGCATACATATTCTCGAGCCTGACGGCTGCGCCGTGCATAAAACTGCTCAATGTTTCCAGCTGGCTAACGTGCTTAAGTTCTATACGCTGCAACGTATCGCACAGTGCGACGATCAACTTCTCCGCCTGATAAATTTGCGGTAAATCGCGATATTCCAGTGTCATGCTTCGCAATGACTGGTGCAGACGCTGGCTCAGGCCGGACAGTATCTCCACACGGGCATGTGCAGGCTGCGGCCATAAACTGGACCATTGCCGGGAAACCAATGCTTCGAGAATAGCCAGCCCTTCATTTAGTCCGGCCAGGCCGGTAAGTTGCAATCTGGCTTGCGTATACCATGAAGCAGTTTGCAGCTCTATTCCGTTTTGTTGAAACAGGTGCAGGCACAGTTGTTCAACTTTCTGCCAGTTCACGTCCGGACGGGCAGGATGAGTCAGCTTGCTCAGTTCTTCGCGTAAAATGGCATAATCAGCCAGCGCGCGAGGGTCGCCACCGGTGCGCAGCTGGCGTTCAATAGACATGGGCGTTTTCCTTAACTGATGTAATTCTGCTGTCTTATTTGATGTATTTGCACTGGCCTTCCGCGATATTCCCGAAGGCCAGTGGATTTAAGTGTTCAGATGATGGAGTTAAAGGTCACGACAATAAGCCTTCAATCATGTTGAAAAATACGTCCTCACTGAACACTCCTCCAGGTTGTGTAGACCAACCCGCCGGACGCCATGTCCAGTGATTTTGCTCTGTAGACCGCATAAACAAACGACAAAGGGAGGTAGGAATCCCCTCACCGCAGAGACTGGCTTCCACACATCCCGTTACGCCCTGGCCATATAAAAAAACAGGCGTGAATTTCACCATTCTGTTTTCATATTGAAGCTGAATCCCGGGAATGCTGAAAGTCTTCCCGCCTATAAGCAATTCAACCAATGAAACGGAAGTGCTTTGAGTCTGAATACCCGTGCCTGTCAACCATGTCTCCATATTCTCCTGAAGCTGACTCATCTGTTGTTGAAACTCTGCGATGTCAGCCTGAGCTCTATTTTCAAATACGTTACGGCCCGGCTGTTTGTCCTGTAGTTTTTTTAAAAAACGTTCTTTTGCTGACATATTTCCTCTGTCATTGATGATTAGAGGTGATATTCAGAATCAAATCTGGCTATCACACATAATTCTGCTGTTTCATATGCCGCATAAGTACCCGACCTTCCGGCATAAATTCTGTACCAAATCGAATTAAACCGAACTCTTTAAGCTCTGCGTCAATGGCATATTCCAACTGACCTGGCCGGGATTGGGGCAGTAATATGACGTTAATTCTCTTTACCCGAGGTTCGTATTTCAGCAGTGTTTCTGACAGAACGCTCATCAGAGAATGTGCTGTGCCGGGCATTCCCTGCAAAATCTTACTCATGTCCGGTAAGCCGTAGTCGGGTAAATGACTGAGCGTGCCTGCGCGGCAGTTAAGGATGCGCTGCATATTGTCGAGAACCGAGAGAATCACCTGATTCTTTTCGCTCACATGGTGAAGATCGAGGCCGCCGGCGAAATTACCCAGCAGCATTTCGTAAAGAGAAGGTTGAGACATAATTAGTCATCCTTGAGAGGGGCAAGCGTGAGTCCATGATTGTTCAGCTCAATCTCACGAGCTTTATCCGGATCAAGATCTTCACGGCTCAGCACCACGCGCCAGGTATTGTTAGCAATATCGGGTGCCAGGAAAAGTCCGGCGATGGCGACGAACTCAGTTTTTTCATCCATTGGAATATCAATCGTAACGGCAGCGCCGGGACGAATTCGGATATCTTTTTCAGAGATCAGATCGGCTTTGATTGCCTGGCTGTCTTCGGCGAACAGAGAAGGATAATCCGTGCTGTCGAAGACTTTTCTGTCCTTTAACTGATAAATACGCACCACAGTTGCCAGCGGAGCACCGCTGTCATTGTTGTTGATGGCATCCCGTGCCCTGATATCCAGGTGCAGAGTTTTTATCTGTTTGTAGAAAATAGATTTGGTCATGGACACAGTGCCATCGCTGATTTTTTGTGTCAGCCCGCACCCGCTCAGCATTGAAATTGTTGCAAGTGTCAGTAACGCTAAGCGGGTTTTACCAGCGGTAATCGCCATGTTCATCGGTCTCCCTTCGGTGAATATTTTCCTGAATGCGCTGATAGCGGCCAAGATTAATTGTGATCATTTCGGTTTTGATTTGCAGCGCTGAACGAGTTCGCAGCGAACGCATCACTGCGGTTCTGCCAAGCAAAATGCCAGAACTTTTGGGCTGGCAAGAAAGCCGGGCATCAGGTAACAAAGATCGCAAAACGGACAACTGTAAACGTACATGTAACCGTGATCCCAGATACACCTGCAATAAAGCCAGTAAGTCGGTATGCAATTGCCCGCCAGGCAACCACTCTCTTGATTCATCGGGGTTATCAGTTTTCAGTTGTAGTAATACCTGGCTGTTAACATCTGTCGCATGATTGCCCATCACCGGACTGTTGCTCATATTTATCGGTTGACGCGCGCACATAGCCAGCGGTTTATGCAGGGGAATACGGCAGTGGTCATGGGGTATGACTTTGGCCTCTGTATCCGGTGCCAGCAACTGCACCAGCGCGCTAATGCCTTCGCTGGTTCGGGTGGGCAGCCTCATCATGCTGGTCAGCGCCAGAAAACGTGAGACTGGTGTAGCAATGTTATGCGCACAACCCTCAATACCCAGGCCACAAAGGCTGAGCAGGTATTTCGACGTTTTGTCCGTACCGCCAGTGGTGAAACTCGCCGGATAAGAATACTTTCGCCAAATGCGGTAGTACTGGGTGATCAGACGGTGGTTAAAAATATCTAAAAAATCGCTGACGGCCTCATACCCTTCGCGGCGCTGAGTTATATCGTCGATATACGATGTCGGAAGCGGCGATTCCACACCATACAGCCCCATAAATGTGGTCCGGATAGTGGGGGGAAGATGCGGTTGATCGGGTATTTCGACCCGTTTGAATTCACTGGCGGGAAATCCCATTCCCGGATGCGGACGAAAACGGATCGGATCATGCCGGACCTGCCAGTGGCTGCCCAATGCGGGTGCTTCTGGCTGACTTTGCTCAATCAACTGGCAGAAGCGATAAAATTGAGTGTAAGGGAGCGAATCTTTCAGTTGTTCGATCAGCCTGGCAGGCGCTGATTGTGGTTCTCTTTCCATCGGATACATTTCCCGGCAGGCTGGACAATGAGGGTTAACTGATTGAATAAATTAATATCAGCATAAAGAGCGAAGAAACGGTTGAGCATTTCGCCGAACAGATGGATATCGCCATCGCCGGTAAAACCATTTCCGTCCAATGTGATTTCGATATCGATACCGCGCAGCAGAAAACCTTTTTCAAAACGTTGGATCTGGTGATGCTGCACATGCTGGATGGCATCCAGGCGGCGGTTATTCATTTCGTCGCCTTGCCAGTTATACAGTTCAAGTGTCCCTCGCAATACTTCCGCGCTGCTCATCAGATTGAGATAACTGGAACCGAGGTGACTCAGTACACGCCACTGGAAATGATCTTCGGCGGGCGGGTACGAGGGCAGTGTTGGCTTGCAGAGATTGCGCACTTTTAAGGGAGTCTGGAGCACCATTTCACACCGGTCGAGCAGGGTGCTTTGCAATGCTTTACGGGGTAACTGACCGTTGGTGCCCGTAATTTTGAGCGAAACCGCCTCACGTGCAAAGAGTCTGTCAGCTTCCCATTGCTGCCCGCCCAAAATCAGCCAGGTATCGTGCAATCCTGTTACGCCACGCTTCACGCGGGTATGAAAAAAGCGCTCGGGTGCATGGCGTCTTTGCATGCCGCCGCGGTGACGGAAACTGGTAAATGGGACATAAGTCGCGTCTGCCGTACGTTGCGATCCTATTACTGAGTCTACGGAATAGATTTCGGTGTGGCCGTCCTGCAAACGGCGCGGGCGGAGCAGATACTCATTTTCCAACCCGTTTACAATCAGCGGATCAGCTTCCAGCGTGAACAGGTTTACGACCGGTACGCAGTGCAGCTGAAGGGCATCGTCAGTCACCGGTAAATCGCTTTGCCACTGATTGTTCAACACAACTTCGACATCAAAATAAGGGATGCCGGCAGGCAACGTTATGTCTTCCAGCCCGTTAAGGTGTACAAACATAAACTTTTCGCGGAAGGTGAAATATTCCAGCAGTAACTGATAGCCGCTGAATGCACTATCACCTTTTGGCCACAGCAGATCCTCGTCGGCAAAACCGCCGGGGGAGAACCAGCCATCCAGTTTTATCCGGTCATCCTGATTGGGGAGGCGCAGATAAAGTGCCGCCTGGGAGCGGGTGAGCGCCAGATGCAGCGCACTGCTGACCGGCGCATCACTTGCCAGATAAAAACACAGGTGTCGCAAATCGACCTGTGACCAGTCGGCCTGTGAACTGCACGTCAGACGCAGACGGAGCACAGAACGTCCATCAGGTTCCGTTGCCATTGTTACTTTAGAAACAACCAGCGGATTAAGTACGACGTCGCGTGTCGTTCGATACTGACAGACAGTGTTTTTGGGCCCGACAGGGCGGGAGTAAACCTCCATGCCGACGGGAATAATCTCGTCCATTTTCATTGCGGGGACATCAGGCGTAAGTGCCACGATAGAAAGTGAGGGAATGGTGCGCAGATAATGCGGCCACAACATGCTCACCAGTCCTTCGGTAAACTCCGGCAAGTCGTCATCAATTTTTTCGCGTAGTCTGCCCATCGAAAAGGCAAAACCTTCGAAGAGACGTTCTACGTAAGGATCAGGGATTCCGGGTTTATCGAGATCGAGCATCGCCGCCCGGTCAGGGTGAGTTTGTGCAAACTCTTTAGCTGCATCACGCAAATAGCGCATTTCAGCATCGTAATAACGCAGGGTTTGATCTTTCATGTGTGTGCCCATAAAAAGTAAACAACAATATTACTGAATAGAAAGTAAGGACTGCATCAGGACACATAATTAGCTTTAAGTTTATGATTAATGTGTCCAGATGGGATTTCATAAATAGATATCACAAAATTAGTATCCCGCACCCGCCATATTTTTGCGCTTATCAAAAAGCATTTGGTCGGTAGCGTATCGTTTTCACCAGCCCGTCCCAGATTTCCACCATCTCAGATTCCGAGTATTGGGTCAGCTTATCGGTATTACCTAATCCCACATCTATCCAGGGTTTTGTTGGGCTGGCAATCATTTCGTTAGCATTTAAAGTAAAGTCATAAATGGGGAATGTCCCTTCGATGCTGTTACTTTTCTGCATTCCGGTACTCAGCCATTCCTGAGCCGGGATCTCGTTGGGGTGTAATTCACCATATTTAACGGTATGAAAATGTGCGTCGGCCTGCTCCTCTTCAATGGCAACACGCCGGCTCAGTAATGTACTGTCTGACCCGACATAGGAATTATCTGTACCCATGGAAAAATAAAAATCATTTACTTCATAGGTAAATGAGATTTTTTCTTTGTGAGGTCCACCATCGTCCTTAATAAAACCGTTCGGAATACAAACTCCTTTTTCTGTCGGTATTTCCTCATCCTTACGGCCACTTAATCTTGAAATCAAAGATTTCATCTCCGATAACATTGCGGGTTTGGTATTTGATTGAGCTTCTGTGAAGCCCAATCTTAAATATTTAGCTTTTTTTTCGTGGTCTTTGGGGGCTGAAAAATCACGAATTTTAGCGGTAATAATAAATGCCGTCATACCTGAATAAACATGTGCTTCAAGTTTTCTGTATATATCTGGCGTACCCAATTTACTATAATCAAAGATAACCCCATGTTCATCTGGTAGCCGAACCACCTCCTTCAAAGATGCAGGGTATTTAGATTTGCTTTTTTTATTTTCCGGAGCATCGAGCAGCGCCTTCTCCCTCAGCATAATTCTTTGCTGGAACGCAGGCTTATATAACAGTTGGCTATCAATTCTGAAGCTATCAATAAAAATCATATCTTTAAGTGTGTTATTAAATGATCCAGGTACATCAATCAAGTAACGTCCGATGCACTGGGTTTTTATATTGGTAAACAGAGCATTTATCATCGAATTATCCTTTTTATTTAGTATTGATGCCTGTGCGGTCTGTGTAAATAATATTCCTGCCACCACTATCGCACATGCATAAAATTGCGGTTTATATTTAAGCTTTGTGATCAAGTGGAAGGCACCTCTTGCACCATTTTTGCAATGGCCCGCAGCGTAAACTGCAAAGATGGCCGATTTTTAATGTCCGCCATATTATCGACGTTATAAGCTTCCTGATGGCCAACATTGGTGGCAAGTACGCTTTTTATCCCATTGTAACTTCGAATAACACTTACTGATTCTACCGGGACAGTGCCATCGCCCGGTGTCTCTGAGGATTTAAGTTGGTACATCTGAGATTTATGGAAACTCCCAGGGATATCACGATGATCATTTGGCAGCTTTTTATTGTATTCATGGGTATTTTTGGGATAGGTTATTGACGTTTTATTCCACGTCAGAGATCTATCAGATTTAATTTCGTTGCCGTAAAAAAGATAAGTATTCGAGTGATAAGTATTGTCCAACTCTTCAATAAAAGGCTGTACCGTTGTAGATACAAGATCACTATATTCAGACCAGTTATTTTCACTGATTGCACTATCTTTATCAATAATATCCGACTCATACAACCGCCACCACAATGTCTTATTGAGATAAATTTCACTGAACGGGTCTCCTGTTTTTGGCAAAATCAAATCACTACCATCTTCATCTCCCCCTTTAATCGTTAACCAGGGGGCTCCATCAATATATTTCGCTGATGGCAGTAGTTGTAATGGTGCAGGTGCCCGGGCTAAGACCGGCATTAGTTCGGTAGCAGATTTTCCTAATACAATCCCCGCGGCCCCTTCCTGGCGTGCCCCAATTTTCATTCTTCTATATGCAGCCGGGGAACCGAGGTCGGGAATCACTCCGTGCACAATGCCCAATATTTTGTCCTGCCCGCCTAATATCTGCGAAGCGTAGCGGGCAATTAGCCCGCCCATTGAGTGTGTCACCAGAACCACCTTTTCCACGGCCACGCCATGCCCATGGAGGTGTTTATAGGTATCGATTACTTTATCAATATAGATAACCAGTTTTTTTGCGGATTCAGCATTATCCGCAAGCCAGTTATAACCAAACACGTGTACCGGGAATAAAAACTTCTCAAAATGATCAATTTCGCTGCGGGTTAAAGCCGCCTCGGCGGGTTCCTCAGTACCCAGCTTTTTTTCTAGTAGCTGGCTGAGTGTGCCACTTCCCTTTACACACCCCTCCTGGCCCGGTAATCCGTTGATCAGAGCCCTCTGCCAATCATCCAACAGTGCGCCTTGTAAAACGGTTAAAAAATCCCCGTAACAAAAAGAGAGCGCTTCACCCCACTTGCGCTCTTTACGGCTCGGGAACAGGTGGCCTTCATCAGAGATAGGAGAATAAATGCTTTTGTTGGTTTTCCCGCGATCGTCAACGTCTGTGCTGTCCGGATTTAGTAATTCCCTGCGTACTTTTCCATCTTTTTTCACCCAACTAAAATAAGTCTCGATATCATCATCACCTCGCCATATTGCCTTATGAAATTTTTCAGTAGACATTAAGTTTGTCCCCATCACACCGGGGAGAAATATGACCGGTATCGCCTTCGTCGGGGGTTTGAGGAGTATCGCTTTAACATCTTTATCGGTCGGTTGAAGCGCAGCGCCTTCCCAGAATACGTTGCCGTTTTCATCCCATTGGGGCAGGTGGCAAGTAGTGTTTGCATTTGACATGCCCATTATCCTTAATGTGTTGTCTGTTTCATAAATGGCAGTACGGGTCCAAGGCATGATGAAGAAGTCACGAGCCACATTCTCTAGTGAGCAAACTGAGGTTTGAAGTAACCATAACCGGAATAAACTTAACGATATCGAAGGGTTTTTATGATCTCATTCCATATCTCCAGAACCTGATTATCTGTGAGCTTTTCATCTTTCGGGTTTTATTCCACATAATATTAACGAAAAGAACAGGTTTGGTTTCTGAAGCTTCTTCATCATTAATGAGAAGGTAAAAATCGAAATACTCTTTACCACCCCGCTTAAAGTATTTAGCTTGCCATTCCTGTACAGGCAGCCCATTGATGTACTGACCTGATAACATAGCCCCCCGCTTTTCTCAATAATGGGTTCTGCATAGCGCCTGAAAGACAGTAAACTCTGATCATCAGGGCTATGATTTCTGAATTCGAGAGTCACCGACAATTGAGGGTACTTATTCGAGGCCAATGTCAGGGTGGTGTTTTGCTGCATTCCTTTCAGCCCATTCGTGGAAATAGAGGCGATGGGCATACAAATATCCAGAGTTGATAGTGGTTGATTGTCCTCCCTGCCACTGATGTTTTGTATAAATCTATTTAAACTATCGCTATTTTGAGGGGCATCGTTTCCACCCAATTCAGGATATTATTTTACCTCAGTATTATATTTCCCGGATGTTTCATTTCTAGCATTTATTTCAATTACAAATGCCACGCTATCTTTATATAAATGAGTCTCGAGCACTCTCTCAGAATCAGGAATACTAACTGACTCCATTCGTTCGAATATGACACCTTTCTCACCATCTGCTAACGGGTAGACAGCTTTTAGATAACTGCCCTCTCTGGTATCGACGTTTTTTTACGGAGCTCATTTTCACGTAAGTAAATACGCTATTCAAATGAAGGGAGGTAAAGACGTTGGGTGGTAATACTCATATCATCGACACGAATGACTTGTTCGGTTTTACGATTGGGTACCATTCCATCCGGGAGTTCAATACTATAGTTACCAATACAGTAAGGCTTTTTTTTATTTACTATTTCACTCACTGATTTTTTCTCCTGTGCATCCAGCGCGCTTAATGTTTGCTGTTCTGGTTCTTTAATTGTGCCATCCGTAAAAGGCACCACCGGTCTGCACCGCAATGCTTGTTACGACAAACAATAATTTATTTTTCATTATTTGTATGCCAGTGAGATTATTTATGGTGTTTTCTGATTCTGAACGGTATTAATTATCTCATCCCAGATGGCGAACATTTCAGCGTCGCTCATTTGTGGGTTTGCATTTTTTTTGTTCTCAAGCGACAAATTGACCACGAGTTTTGGTTCACTCTCAGAGGATTTTCTGCCATTAATAACAAGGTAAAAGTCGTAAAAGTAATTTCCGTTATGCAATATATCTTTAGATAACCATTCTTCAGCTTTTATTCCGTTAACAAAGGTAAAGCCCTTCTTAATAATAGCCCCGCCATTCTTTTCTATCAGAGACTCATCATAGGATTTAAAATCAGCAAAGCTCTCTTGAGCTTTCATGTAATTATCATACTTAAGTGTTATGTAAAGATCCGGATTGCCTGGGAAAACTTGTGAGAAGGCGATAAAGTTATTTCTATGCTCTATTTTATTTGATAATATGCGCCACCCAGGGAAGCATAATTCCCCGGAACGGGAAGGAGTATTATCTTTCGCATCAACAATGCCGCTTATAATATTATTTAATTCATTTAGTTTTTGTGGGACGTTGTTAATATATAGTCTTGGGTATTCGTCCCTGTATTTATCATACCGCTCATTCTCACCATTCCGCGCTTTCATCTCTAATGTGAATGCGACGCTGTCTTTATATAAATGAGTTTCAAGAATACGTGCGGAATCGGGAACGCTAACTGATTCCATTCTTTCGAATACTACGCCTTTTTCATTATTCTCTAATGAATAAACAGCTTTTAGATAACTGCCATTTATGGGATCGACGGGTTTTGTTTTACGGAGCTCATCTTCACGTAACTGAATGCGCTGTTCAAAAGAAGGGAGATAAAGACGCTGAGTGGTGATATTAATATCATCGAAACGAATGACTGGCCTGGTTGTAGAATCGGGCGCCATTCCGTCAGGGAGTTCAATGCTATAACTACCTATACAGTAAGATTTTCTATTAGTTAATATTTCGCTCACTGTTTTTTGCTCCTGCGCATTCAGCGTGGTTATTTTTTGCTGTTCTGGTTCTTTATTGTGCCATCCGCAAAAGGTACCGCCAGTCAGCACTGCTATGCCTGTTACGATAAACACTAATTTGGTTTTCATTATTTATATGCCAGTGAGGTTTCATTGACCGCCCGGGTTATTTTCACTATGGCGCGTAATACAAAATCCCTTGCTCGGTCGCTGTCTTTGTATGCGGGTTCATGCCCCACATCAACCTCCAGACAAGACTGCAAATAGTTACGCGGGATGTTTCCGGAACGGACGGGAACAGTGCCATCACCCGGTTCCTCAGGTTGAGATAATTTGAAGGTACTCAGAAAATTAACTGAACCTGATGTATAGGTCGCTACGCCAACGGCGTCACGGGTGTTGGATACATCAGTCTGTGTAACGCCGCGTGCATCCAGCAAAGAATCCATCTGCTGTTTTGCTTCAACCATCGGCGAAACTGCGCGCCAAATTACATTTCCATAAGACAAATAATTGTCGCTTCTGCTGTAAAATGCATAGCTATTTTTATGGAATTTTCCCGCTAGTTCATCAATAAATGGTTGTACTTTTTCTGTCAGCATTAAAAAATAGGACTCCCAATCCTTGTCCATTTGAATTTTATTATTTGAAACATTATTGGGGTTAATTAAATGATCTTCACACATGCTCCACCACTTCCCCCTCACGGTATAAATATCATCAAAGGGATCCGTTTCTGGCTTGCTGCACAATTGATTTCCAGCCTGGAATTTTAACCAGTGCATGCCATATTCTTTTCCTGGAAGAAGCTGTAGTGGCCCCGGAGACTGAGATAAAACGGCTGTCATTTCAGCCGCATTCTCACCGAGAATTTTGGCGCCAACAGCCTCCATAATGCTGTCTGTTCCCGTTTGTCCGATCACAGTGGTCGCCAGATGTGAAGCAAGGCCATTTCCCTCCGTGCCGGCTTTCATTCGAGTGTAAGTAGCCGCCGCGCCTATCGACGGCATAACGCCATGTACAATACCCAGAATATTCTCTGCACCGTTAAGGATCTCAGAATAGTGACGTGCGACCAGTCCTCCCATCGAATGGGTAACGATGATCACTTTTTCACATTTATTTCCCTTCGCAAGATATGTGTTTTTGATTTCTTTGATTCTTTTAGCCAGCCTAGTTGCTGATTCGACGTTTGAATCCAGCCAGTTATAACCACAGGCGTAAACGGGATAAAGGTATTTATAACTCAGGGATACATCATCTTTAGTTAACGGGATTTCGTTCCAGACTGCCTCTAAATCTGCATCAATCAAACTGTCCCGCTCCCCCCCCCTGACATTGGTCGAAATCATTTAAAGCATTCTGCAGCCAGACGAGGAAGCTGCCATAACTCATGTAGGCCACTTCCCCCCAGTGCCTGTCGCGTCGGGATGGGAAGAGGGCGTTATCGGTGGCATTCTCCTGGTCAATAACGGCGCCACCGTCGACTTCCGATACCGAAGGCGACAGGAGGTTTCGCCTCACTACAGGACCACGGCTCAGCCACCAGGCCAAAGTACCTGGATTATCCAGCCGCCACAGCCCTCCGTTTTGTCTGGGCTTGTCACTAATGCTTTTTAAATTTGTCCCCATCACTCCGGGGATAAATATTACCGGTATGAGCCGGTCGGGCATTTTATGGCAGATTGCCGTCAGGTTTGATTCTGAGCGTCCAGTCACCATGGAATAACTGTAATTCCCTGTTTCATCAAGGGCGGGTAGGGATGTGACGCTGTTACGTATTTCCGGCATAAATTGAATTTCATGCTTTAAATATAATTTTAATCAGCCGCACAACACCGCAGCACGTGCCGGATCGAGGGTGATAAGTCCGGCGAGTAAACTTTCCATTTCACCGTGTAAACGAGGTTTATCTGTATCCGCGCGGCTGGCTTTCATGCGCAGCAGTTTCAGACGGCGGGCTTTCACTTCAAACAACAGTTCGGGTTCCCATTGCGCCAGCGTCAGCAGGGCTCCGTTGCCATCCAGTTCACAGAGAAGATGCAGCGCCATATCGTTCTTGCCGTACTGTTCGGCGACGCGTGCCATCAACAGGCGGATTAGCCATTGATGACGTGGTGTTCGGGTGCCAGGGCGGTTTTGCAGCCAGTTCAGTGCCGCTTCGATCCCATCGCTGTCGGCCTGAGCCAGTGCTTCCGGCTCCAGTTGCAGAATGTCGTCATCACCTGCTGCATTGGCAGAAGCTGAAGGTTCGTTACTCCAGCTTTCAGACGAGGTCATCACCTGCTGGTGGATCCAGTTCAGCGTGACTTCATCGGCGAATGGAGTGCCGTCGCTGAAAGCCAGCCCTTCGAGGCCCGGTAGCCGGGTTAACAAGCCGTTCAGGTCCTGTTGAATAATGTCTGTCCAGCGTTCATAAGGCGCGCCGGCTTTCAGCAACGCCTGATGGCTATACCACTGTAAATCCAGCCAGAGATGGTTCACGCCCTGTGAGAAAAGGCTGTCGGCTTGTTCTAACAACTCCAGCCAGCTTTGTTGCAGATAAAGACGTTTGAGCAGCGCACGGTTTTCAGGTTTTGGCGGAGCGAGTCGGGTGCGCGAATCGGCAGCCAGCGGTGGCAATTCATGTAACGTATCCAGACGAATGCTTTTCATCAGGTGATGGCCTGAGAGCCAGCCGTCTGGCTGGTCGCGCAGATATTTCGCCAGAAGTTTGGCCTGTTCAAGTAAATCGCGTCCGGAAGAGACAGGTTTAAGCGTGGGTGAGTCTGCTGACGTGTTTCCCGTCGGATAGCTTGCCGAAGTGCTGTTTTGCGGGACAACGGCGTCAAAGCCACCGGACTGCGCGAGACGGTTTTCCAGCGCAGCGTATAGTGCACCCAACTGCGGTCTGGAAGACTCTTCCCAGGTGCTTAACCTCTGTTCGATGAGTGTCAGCGCGCCCACGATGCGGGAAAAATCAGCGCTGTTAACCTCCGGGAACAGTGACAAGCTATCCAGAACGCGCGATCCCGAAAGCCATTCAAGTGCCGTTTTTCGGCTGTTTGCGCGCTGCGGGTGCAGGGTTTCACCAAAACGGGTAATCAGCCCGGCCAGCAGGGAGAGTGCGTCCGCCAGCCCGGTTTCGCCGTCGCGATGCAGGCGTGCCCAGATGTAGTAAGTGGCAACGCGCACATCTTTGCAGTGCGACGTGAGCAGTTTTTCGGCCAGTTCACAGGTCAGTGTGGTATCTGCGCCAGAGAGTTTATTGACCTCTTCACGCATCTGCTGGAAGTCATCATCGTAGCCGGGGTCTTCGCCAGCAGGCATTTCTGTGGTTACCGGCTGAAGCCAGTTTTCCCAAAGAGCGGTCTGTTGTTGTGCCTTCTCAAGCAGTGACTCCGGGTTTGCAGAGCAAGCGTTTTGCAATGTGATTAATGTGGCCATTACTGTTCCTCAGCGATTGCGTCGGGATCAAAAGGTTTTTCAGCCGGTGCCAGCGCTACCGCCTTTACCTGAAAAATTTGTGGAGGCAGTTTGAAGTTACGCAGTTTCAGCAAGGCCAGCGGGCCTTCTCCGGCTTCGGTGCGCAAGGTGTAATTTAATGGCCTGCCATCGGGTGCTTTCCAGGTAATGTTAAAACTACTGCTCACACCCTGATATGGCGTAACAGACGCTTTATCGAGCAGGCGGATTAACCCCCATGCACCCGGCAGGTCAGCAAACTGGCGTGTCCCTGCCTGCGTACTGATCCAGCTCAGACTGGCGCCCGGCGCTTCGGTATCATTTGGCCAGGTGAAGCGTTTCCATACGGGCAGTTGGTTGTAATAACTGAGCTTCTGGTTATCGATAACCAAATCCGTTTGCATGACATCTTTGGCTGTGCCGGGACGCAACTCAAAGTGCATACCCGCTTCACCGTTGGTGAACACCACATCAGACAGGGAGCTCAGCGTATCCATGGCATCCAGGAATGTCTGGCTGAAGCTCAGACCCTGCGCATTGATGCTGTCCGGAACCCAATGACTTCCTTCTTTATGCAGAACACCGTTCAGGCGGGTTTGCAGGAAGAGGGCAATGCGCCCGCTGTCGTTGTTGAGGTAGCGTGCCATCAGCGGCAGTGAGACTTCACTGCCGGTATCTTTTAACGGGTAGCGACTTCCAAATGCACTGTTCCAGTCATTGACAATCGTCGTCTGCCATTGTGCGTTCAGGCTCTCAGCGGCCGGTGCCAGAACCTGTTGCCACGCCTGTTCCATGGGTTGAACAAATATCGTTTGTCCGAACCCACTCCATTCCTGACCCAGACTTGCCGCCACCAGACTGCCGTAATCACGTGTTTCAGTCAGATCCACGGCTTTGCCCTGGAATACGGTCTGCGCGAGGGTTTGCGTCATAGCCTGCGGGTCGGCGGCATTAACGACCTGCTGGAGTTTAAGGCGAACCTGCGTGACACGGGTCAGGAAAGTTTGCAGACTCAGAGTGGTATTCCCACCTGACTTACTGTCTGTCAGGGCAATCACCGGGCCGAAAGTCGCATCAAGTGGCCCACGCGCACCAGCCTGCTGATCGATAACCGGTTGTTCATCGCGGTTTAACAGATTTTTGGCCGATTTCACCAGTGAGTCTGAGAGCGCCTCATTGGTTTGCCCGGTTTTGCCCTGAATGCTCAGGGTATTCATTAACGCCACCAGCGGTGACTGACGCACGTCCGCCATCAGGGTCAGTTGATCGATAGCGTCTGATAATGTTTGCGCCGGTTGCCAGTGCAGACTGTTCAGGAAGTCCAGCCAGCTGGAAGAGAAATCTGCGAAGTAACGTTCTTTCAACCGCGCCTGCAGAGCTTCCGGAGAGTTCTGCTCCAGCACAGCCGTTTTGCTGTCACTCAGAACCCAGTCCATTTCTTCACGGCGGTCACTGACCACTTTTTCAATTGCCGGTTTTACCGATTCTTCCCAGGCTTTGCGGGTGAACATACCCGGCACAACTTCTTCGGTGGTGAAAATACGTGATGAATCGGTATCGCCGGTCATATCTGACAGGCTCATGTCGGCATACTGATGCGCAACCTGACTCAGCATCTTCTGATAAAGCGACGATTCGCTGTTGCGCGCGCCCATCATGCGGATCAGAAGGGGGCGCGCCTGATTAACCAAATTTTCATCGGGCGTCAGACGCCAGTTGGGATGTCGGGGAAGATTACGGGCATAAAAATTGAGCAGGGCGGGCCCGTTGCCTTGCCAGACGCCATCCGGTACGCCGGTACGTTGCGGCCAGTCGCTCAGCAACGTTTTGCTAAACCATGCGGCATCCATTTTTTCGGGGCGTACCAGCATCAGATACATTTTCAACTGGTCATAAGCCGGGCGCATCAGTTTTTCGCGCAGCGGGGAATTTGGTGGAAGCTGTGTCAGGGTCTCAAGCTGCGCCGAGAGATGCTGCGCGGTGGCATCGCGCAGCAAAGGCAGAGCGCTTGCGCCGTAGTGCGGCCAGAGTGCTGCCAGTAACGTATCATTCTGGCTCATACCAAAGCGGTTATACCAGGGCGTACCGTTGATTTGGCGGAACTGGAGTCTGTCCAGCGTATGTTGTAAATCAAGCTGAGACTGAAGGCGTGCAGGAAGAGGTTGCTGTGTATTTGCCGCCAGTTTCACTTGTGATTCACTGGTATTGATGATGTTGCGATTGACCATAAAAGCCATCACCATTCCTGCCCCCCACAACACCATCGCGCCGGTTGTGACTATCGCCAGCAATCTACCCCAGGCAAATCCCAGTTTTTTTGGGGCAAGACCCGCAGGCAGTGAAAGCAATGAGCCAATCAACAAATCCCAGCGGTTATCCTTCGCCCAATGGTGTTTCACCGAACGCTTCGCATCGACTGACGCAGGGCTGAACATCACACCGGTCAGCGGAGAAGGGCGGTACGGATTTAACAGTGCGGCCAGCGGCCCGGCGATTGACTCCGGCAGATGTGCTAACTGGTCTGCCAGTTGCAATAAAAAGGAATGACTGATTTTTGCGCCAACCTGCTGCGTACCTTGTTCAATCAGGACAGGGATCAGCCCCGCAAGCTGAGTGCTTAATTCATCGGGCTTGCATCCGGCAGGGAGCAAACAACCCACGGGCTGCGTGATGCGGTCTTCCTGATCTTTTATGCTGGAATACAGTGACCATACGTACAGCGGCAACCGCCAGCCCAGAAGTTCGAAGCGGGCTGAGAAGGCTTTTGCAACGCTGTCCATCATATCCGCAGATAACGTATTTTTGTTTTCAGGCACACCGACAGTTGTAGTTCGAGCCAGCGCAGATGTCACCCAGACTACGCCATCCAGCGGACGGCGGCGGATACTCCGCAACGCGCTGAGCCACGCTGAATCTGCCTGTGCACCTAAATCACCGCCCCACAGCAATACGGTGCCGCTGTCTTCCTGCCAGTACTGTGACGTCAGGCCGGGAGTGAGTAGCTCCACATCAGCCGCACTACCAGTGAGCAGTAAAATACGGACTTTACGGAACCAGAAGCGTCCGTAATGCTTTCGTAAGAATGATTTAATATCAACATTTATTTTGCTGTCTGAGATGGTGGCGATTTTAACCGGTTCATCTATTGATTTCTTTGGCCTGAATAAAATATGATCGGCTCTTTGCTTGATCCGCCACCAATATTTCATCACCAAAATCCCAACGAGTAAAACAGAAGAGATAGCAGTCAGAATATTTCTGATAAAGGATGGTTCAACACCATGCTGTTTCAATTGCCCCTGAAAAATAAACAATAACAATGCAGCAATACTAATAAGACCAATAATAAAAAGAAAATACCCAAAAAATCCGTAGTTTTCTGGTGGCGTTCCTTTTTTTTTGTCACTCATGAAAATAATTCCTTGGTGATAAGACATAGCCAGCCTGAAGAGTGAGGCTTTTGGGAAATAACAAGTTGGTTTCTGGAAGTTGTTCTTACAGCTTGGACCATCATGCTTAATGACAGTCCAAAGGTCAGATCTCCCGGCGGGCCAAAAGTGAGATCAATGTAATGAACAGGTTTCTTTTTAGGTAATACCCACTGGTGTGATTCAGCATATATTGACACAGCCACTGAAGTATTTTCAGTATCACCCGATAACCAGACATGCTCTACATCATTGACATTAAGTGTGTTGTAATCAAAAAGCATATCGAGATCGTCAGGCAGATTATCCGGGGACAATGGCATCATTCGTCCTAAACCGGCCAGAAGAGAATATTTATGCTCGCGAATAATCCTCGGAGAGCAAATTAATAGGGCAGAATTGAGTTCGCTGAATTTCTGTGGTCTGTTTTCAGGCCAGTGCTGCAGGCATAAAATCAAGGCAAGACCTTTAACTTCATGATCAAAACTCAGCTCTTTTATTTGATCAACAGAGGCGACAAACTCAGGAATAAGCTGCCATTGTTTGAAAACTGATGATTGAATAGATTCCTGATGTAATCCAGAGGAATATAGGACATAAACTGTATATAAGTGTTGGCGGTATCCATCGGCCTGCTTTTCCAGTTGCGCATCAATCATACTGAGCCGTGATGATAAATTCTGTTTCTCGCCCCATAGTGGTCGTGCTTTTTGAGGAAACATCGGGATTTTCGATAGTGGCCCTAAAACTGAGTTGACACCTTCAGCCTCCGGGGTCAGTAAAACATTCCCCACGACAGCAAGCTGTTCCCGACTCCATTGCTGCCACTGCGTTTTTGTTATCTCTGTTTCTTCATGCCAGTAATATGCAGACGCACCAGATTGATCATGGCGATTAAGTACTACACCAATAATGCAAAGCCACAACAAAAAAGCAGGTAACACACCGTAAAGCAGTATCGGTGCGTATGTGCTGAACCGCCCAATAAACAAAGCCAGTAATGAACCGCTTATCACCATTATTGCCAGCACGGTGCTCCAAAAAACATAACGTGGTGCGGGTATGACTGATTTTTCAGGAATGTCAGGAATAGGCCAGCCCATAATTATGACTCTACGCTGTTTTCAGGGTGAGAACTGATAACCTTACACCCACAGGCACACAGACAATTATCGACAACAACACATACACCTTCTTCCATTTCTGCTGGAGCCCCTTCAATAATTTTATTTATCCCATGTCCTGGCACAGGGCAGGTGACCATGTCCCCTACAAGAGCAACCGGAACTCCATTAATAAACATCGTAGAGGAGGTAGTAACTACCCTTCCTCCGTGAGTCGTTGCATCACCTAAACAAACGATTCCTAGCATTCAATTCCCCTTTATTAGCACCGACGGCCCTAAACATAACCAGTTATTTTAACCACCATACAAAATTAAAACCTATAACAATAAATATCGATACAGGTGTGATTCATACCAGTAATATAATGTTTTTTTAAATCATTGAGTTGGAGTTATTTGCACACCCGATAAAAAACAAACAAAGTAATGGCCACGAATAGTATTCAGTTTTTAAATAAGATTAATAGCGATATGTGAATTTTGTTAAGTAATTTTCAAGAAAATAAAATAATCTATCTTTGATTCACGGCTAAAAAATTAGAATACACTAGGTCTAACTCGCAATGTCTGACTGATAGCATCCCAGGAGCTGATGATTTCATCCTGATTGTAAGGTGAATGCTTCACTCTTTATTATTTACGCAATCGGATAGTGCGAGTAATTGAATCCCAAAAGGCTATTAATTCTTCCTTGTTATAAGTTGGTACTGGCTTTCCTTCATTGCTTAAACTCAGAATTAAGTTTGGATTTTCATAACTTGTGGTTGTTTCATTTATGTACAGATCAAATTGGTAACGAGGTTCATCCTTCGATTGTTGTAAACCTACCACTAATAGCTCTTCAGCATAAAGATTATGGCGCTTGAATGAATCTTTTCTTTCAATACGCCCTTTTGATTGCTTAATGATTTCAGCTATTTCATCGACGCGATCAAGCACTCCGTTTTTTTCTCTAATGAAATTATCTGAACTTATCATGAGGTTTATGTTTTTTACTTCATCACTAATCAAATTAATCGAAATATTTTCTTTTTCAATACCATTTTCTGCGATAAAGGCGTCAGGGATACAGTTACCAGGTTTAGTTGGGATTTCACTTTCGTTTCGCCCACTAATTCTGGCGAGAAGAGACTTAATCTTCTCGATATCTCTGGGTACATTATTTCTTGGTAGGTCACTTCCGCGCTCTGTTTCATAGCGCGAAGCTGAGTCATTAATGCTTTGTGTTTGTAATTTAATTGCAACACCATTGTTATAAAAATAAGCCTCCAATACTCTAATGGCGTCATCAGTACTCTCGTTTTCATTTCTTTCAAAAATCACGCCTTCCAACCCATCAGTCAACACAAATTTATTTTTCTTGAAAGGCATATTTTCAGAATTTACAGTGATGGTTTCATTTAATTGTTTTTCACGGCGTTGAATAAGTTGAATAAATGCTGGAAAATACATTCTTTGTGTCGCTACATAGGTCTTGTTATACTCGTAGACTCCAGAAATATCGGCATCCCATGTGTTACTTACAAAATAGCTTGGTGTTCGGTTGACTCTAAATGATGCAGGGATATCAATTAAATAACGACCAATGCATTGGGTCTTCGTATTCTTTAGTAAGTTTTCCACGGCAATTTCCTGTGATGAATCAATTTTTTTAAGCGAAGACTTTGAGTTATTAGTTCTCCACAGCACAAAAGCAATTAAAACAGTTAATATAAGGATGATAGAAGTGTTTCTTTTATTAAACATAAGCTAAACTCGTTTTTTTCACTTCATATGCAATTTTAATGATTGACCTTAGCGAGAATAATCGTGAGTCAATCACGTCACCAAATTTTTTATATGCACCTTCATGATCTATGCTTAAACCAATTTGAGACTTCAGATTGGATGAGTGGATGACGGCCGCACATAAAGGTACCGTGCCATCACCGGGATCTTTAGGTGGCATAAATTCAAATTTTTTATAAACATTCCCATCATTTTTTGTGATTAGACCGATATATCTTGTTGTTTGATTATTGATATCTCCTGGATAGAAAATAACCCCTTCATCGACTAGCTTCGAATCATCTAAACTAGAATTTTTTTCTGAGGAAATATCCTTCCAAAACACTTCTGCGTAAGATGGATATTTTTCCCCATCATTTCCATAAAAAGCATAGGTATTCTTATGATAATGACCACTAAGTTCTTCAATAAAAGATTTTACTTTAAAATTAATTATGTCCTTATAAGAAAACCACTCATTATTAATAAGGTTGGGATTATCAATGTTAGAAGAAATAAATCTTTCCTCCCGAAGTGCCCACCAAGCAGTACGATTGGTATAAATCTCAGTATAAGGGTTTGATTCAGGTACTAGTTCTTTTTTTCCTTCAATATGTAGCCACCCCATACCATAGCTAACACCAGGTAGTAACTGTAAGGGGCCAGGAGCATTTGCTAATACAGCTGTCATCTCCGCACCATTGGCGCCAATCACCAACCCTGTCGTTCCAGCCTCACCCATTTTCATTCGTTTGTATGCCATTGGTGATCCCAAGTCTGGCATTACACCATGTACAATTCCTAAAACGAAACTGTCACCATTATTGCCCTTTAACATTTCTGAATAATGTCGTGCAACAAGTCCGCCCATGGAATGAGTGACCAAGATAACTTTCTCACACTTCATTCCGCGGCTATTGTAATCATTTATTATTTTTTTAATTCGAATACTCAAATTCGTTGCTGATTCTGCATTAGAAGCTAACCAATTGTATCCAGCTGCGTGAACAGGAAAAAGATATTTATAACTTGTATTTACTTCATCAGTGGTGAGGTTCGTTTCACCAACTTCAGCATTGAGATTATAGTTTTCGAGCTTTTCACGCGCAGTTAATTTCCCATTACCTGTTTGCTGATTTTCCTGTTTCTCATCATTATCATTAAGTACTTTTTGAAGCCACGGCAAAAATTCCCCATAGCTCATATAACCGACTTCACCCCACCCTCTGTCTTTTCTTGACCCAAATAATCTTCTTTCCTTCATACTTTCTTCTTGGACTTCACCTCGAGGATCGACAAAAGTATTAGAAGGATCGAGCAGTTTGCCCCGCTGAGCTGGCCCACGAGTAGTCCAAACAAATGTGCTAGGAATACTATCAAGCCTCCAAATCGAATCACCATCTATCTCTTTATTCATTAAATTACTTCCCATAACGCCCGGCAAAAAAACTACCGGTATTACTCGGTCAGGGGTTTTATAGATGATGGTTTTTGCATTCTTTCTCTTTTCAACCATCTCTAAGCCGTAATATTGAAAATCGCTTCCTGTGCTCGTGTCGGAGTCAAAATTATTTTTCGATGAACCCCCCATCTCTTACTCCTCATCCTGTAAATAGGCTTTTAATGAATCCACGTTTACACCCGATTGCTGTGGTGCACTCCCAGATGAAGCTGTAGTCAGTGTCTGTTCAGTGCCATCCCCGCTTACTAAACGGATCGCTTGTCCGGCAACAGGTGAATTGTCATGCGGCCAGCGGACTTCCGGCGTCACAGCAAAATCAGCACTTTCCCACTCCTGTGCAGCCTGAGTGATACTCTTTCCACCAAACTTCTGCCAGACAGCACCACGCTCTATTATTTTGTCCGGAGCAGCACATTCCACTGTGCCGTCGGCAATACGGATGTAGCCTCCGCCACTGGTTAGGATAATTTCCTTTTTGGCGCTGATTATGATTTTCCCTTCACTGCTACTGATACGAATATCTTTCAGAGCATCAAGTGTCATTTCATCGCCCTGAGCCTTGATCTCCACCTTACCTTTGCTGGCAAACAGTTTTATACCCAATTTCTGAGCGTAGAGACTAATGCGCTCTCCTGCTGCTACTGTCAGTTTTTTCATTACACTGAAATCTGTATTACCGCCGCTCGTTGCTACGATGTTTTCACCCGCAGACAATTGCAGCGATTTTGGCGTGGTCTGTGCGATCCCCTCCGGAGCCGACAACAGAAGCGCTGATTTCTTTAGTTCAGTCAGTGCATCACTCAATAAGGCTTTCTGTGTTTGCAAATCGCCCAATTCTGCCTTCGCTGTTTCTGCCGCACTGCTTAATGCTTCGGCAAGACTTTGTGCCTGTTGTAACTGGCTCAAAGCTGCTGACATTTCCAGCATTATTCCGCTAGCAGATGACTGCGGATCTGCAGTAATAAACACGCCCGCTCCGCCGCGAATGGTCACCCATTTATCTGTACGAAGTTCAGCACCTTCACCACGTTTTTCTCGCCCGGCATCCACATTGTGCCCCAAATTCAGCTGGGTCTTGCCGCCGTACTCGGTGCTGAGTTTGATGTGTTCTTCGCCGCGCTTGTCTTCCATCCGCAGTTTGTTATTTGCCGGGGTACGGATAACGTTGCGAGTATTATTGGCTTCCGTAACATGATCGACATGGCGCGAGTCGTGCAGGGCATGGGCGATATAAGGGCGGTCGGGGTCACCGTCATGAAACGCGATCGCCACTTCGGTACCCTGGATCAGCGGGAAGTGAATACCGTACACATCGCCACCATAAGGTTTTGCAAGACGGACTGGCATGCTTTCCTGACCCTGTGCTTTATCATCCTGGTCAGCATCGAATTTGACACGGTATAAACCGGACGCATCCTGCCAGGCGTAGATATCGTTCGATTTCGCGCTGGTGACGCGAGCCATCATGGTTCCGCTGACTTTTGGGCGCGGCTTTAGGGCAGGACGCCAGCAGAGAGTTTCGCTGTAGGGGACGGCGGCGAGGGTTACTACCAACGCATCTTTGCGGCTGGCGAAAAATCCTGTGCGTATCACCACCATCGGCAGAGACAATTGTTCAGGCAACGTGGACGGGATAGCGGTATCAATAACGGTGAGCACCTGGGCGGGGTGTAGCGCAAAGCCCGTGCTGCGGCCGGTGATCAATGTTTGCTGAGATAAAAAACGCTCATGGTCGAGTTGTGCCACGAAGTTACCGGTTTCGACGTCCGGATCGGTCTTCGAGCCGGTATCCAGATGGCGGGGTTTATAGTGATATACGTCTCCATAATTGGTCCCTTCATCGTCGCCACGCGTTGCATCAGCTTTAGCTGATTGCAGTATTTTTTGCGCTTCGCGGTAGTTGTAGTCCTTGGCGGTGACGCTGGCCTGCACTACATTCTGCTGTATGTTCAGCCCCCAGACCGACTCTGCTCCGCTGTCGCTCATGCCCGACGGGCTGTTAAGCGGCAGCGTTTTACCAAACTCATAAGCGCTTTGCTTGTCGGCGAAGTGGATCACTTCGGTTTGCGTATCAGGTTGCAGGCTGAAGAAATAGAAAATCCCCACTTCGGAAAGCAGGCGCTCGATAAAGGCCAGATCACTTTCCTGATACTGGTTTATCTGCTCGCGCTTTGGATATGTTTGCTTGAGGTTAAACTCATATTCCCAGCCTTTAAGGCCATGTTCCTGAAGCACCTGTTCAACGACGTCCTGCACGGATTTATTGACGAAGAAGCGGTGGGTGCGGAACTGTTTGTCCAGAAGTGCCAGGAAAGGTTTAACAATAATTTCATACCGAACCTGATCGCGGGATCCTGCAAGGCGCTGAAAGCTGGTGACCACGCCGTGTACCACTTTCCCTTCGGTCGGGCTGAACAGATCACCAATTCCCATGCTCAGGGTGGCGGGTTTATTCAGTAACATTTCCGGGGTAAGGTCAGGATGAAGTGTTGTGAATTTAATCGTGTAATGATAAAGCTCACTTATTTGCTCCAGCCCGTCAAAACTCTCTACGTCCAGAAGATGAGGGCAGGATGGAATAGTCAGGGTATAGCGGTTAAGCGTGGTTCCAGTCATTTTGAAATCCTTTTTTCTTTATTATTTCCTGCATTCTAGAATTACATTTTATTTGTAGAATGAATAAGCATTGAGTAATAGAGGCGACTAGTAATAGTCATCCCACCTGTTACGACAGGCGGTAGATCCAATAACCAATACAAGCTAACAGAAGTCCTGCTCCTCCCAGTAAAATCGGTTTACGTTATCGAAAACAATAAAGTACCAAACAGAAATAGCCACACCTATAGTGCCAAATGTTGAGCCGAGGGTGCAGGCAAAGTATGAAGCAATGACCACTGCCATTATTTTTATATTCATAAACCCACCAAAAAATACCCGCATATTTTATTAAACTCTGCTGGATTCTGTTCCACCACTTCCGGAACTGATTTGTTGAGGAAGAATCGATGTGAACGCTTCTGATTACCTAAAAGTGTAAAGAACGGTTCAAGAGTAATTTGGTAATGCGCTTCGTCAGCGGAGCCTGACAGGCGGGTAAAGTGGGTCACTACACCATGAATGACCTTTTGTACTTGAGGTACAGATATGCCCGGAATTAAAGCCCCGGCCGTCTGCATTGTGAGCGTGGTACTGCGGTTTAACACTGTTTGTACACTGATATCTTTGTCACTGCTCGTGAAGTCGATCTTGTAGCGATAGCCGGAACTTACATTTTCCTGTCCGTTAAATGATTCTACATCCAGATAGGCATCACAACCCTGAACATCGAGACGGTAGCGGTTCAAACTTCCGGAAAGTGATTTTGCTGCATCGGCTAATGTATTAATAAGATTCATGATGCTTCCTTCTGCATTGCATTACCCGGCACAGGAAAATGCCTCCCTGTAATGCATGTCCTTCGGTGAATGAATTATTAGAGGGTTATTAATCTGTGAAATTTGCAGCGTAGACTTTTCTTTCTCCGCTGTTCATGTCTAAAACTGAAAAACTAACGTTGTATTCATTTTCAGAAATGAATTTATAATTCACCGCAGGCAAACAGGTGTTTTTCGCTTGTGTTTTTTCTTTAAAATCAGAAGTGAACTCTTCCTTCTCACCCGATTTTTGTATCTTCACCCGTTCATAAACAAAGTTTTTGCCGATGTTTGGCACATAAATACATACTGCGCCATCAGATTGTTTTACATCAGCAATATCCCATGGAACCCTATCTCCGAGGCATCCTGTCAATAGTAGGAACAGCAACAATGGCAATAATTTCATAAAGCCTCCGGGGAAGGGAAAGAGCCTATAACACGTTCATATATGCGCAAGAGATCGACATCCGAGTAATAAACATCTTTAGTCGAGAAGTTATTTCCCCAAATATTTTGGCATATGACATATCCTGAATCCCGTAAGAAACAGTAGTCTAAAACAAGGGATGCCTGTTGTTCCATTGAATGATCTGCTGAAAGTCTGAGTTACTGATTCTGGACTGTAATTCGGATGAACTATGCTGATAGGCTTCGATGACATTTCCGCTGCGAAGCAGATCAACCTCCGCACGGGCAGCATCTTTTACACCGCTCATAGAAGTAAACAGCAAAGCGCCAAGAGCAATAAAGGCAACCACTATTAGAGGTATAACGACGCAAAGAATGGCTTTGCGAGAGATTTTTTTATCCAGAACAGATAAATCAATATTCCAGCCGCAGTCTTTTATGACATCGAAAACCGGATCAGTTATTTCGGTTGAATTAAACTTATAGCCATATATTTTCCCAATAGTTCCGTTTTGCCTCATTCCCCAGGATGCTCCCATATCAAACTCCAGGCGCTTGCCATACTGAACTGATTTCTTGAACTTAAATGCTTTAATACTGGCGTCCCATTCGAGGTCGCTAGATTTTTCTTTGTATTTAACAATTTTATTTAAATCATCAAAAATAAGCCTTAGTTCGAATTGCTTTTTTAATCCTCCAGCGCCAAAAAACTCCAACCATTTAGCATCGACAATGTTCCAAGATGCAACTATATCGTTGCCATCCTTCTGCAATATAAAAGGATGCTCATTTGCATCGTTCATACGTAATAGTCGCTGTATTAGTGTTTCAATACTGACGGTATTGGCAAGTTTGAAAGTAGAGTTTTGTTGCAACGATTTATATCCTTTGATTGGGAGAAGAGTGGCGACATTATTTATTATTTTTTATGGGTTCAGAAGAACTGATAACGCAACGTACGGTAGTTCCTGCTGGGAAATTAACGTCCTTTATTCTTCTGGATCTGCTAAATGTCAGCCCTTCAGGGAACCCGGGTATTGAGAAATTAATACTCCGCAATGATTTCAAGTATTGACCTGTTTTGTTGTCTTTCTCTGCCATTTCAGATATATTTCCCATATGGATATTTACCTACCCCCGAAAATAATAAGATTAAATTAAGTAGCTATGCTTTTTTGTTGATATTAATGGTTAGCGATAATGATCTCGCTCGTCATAAATATAAGTCAGTGCGAATTTATAAAGACCATAGCCAATAAAAAAGGCCATAATACCCGCGCATCCCAAAAGGAAGTGATAAGGCTTAGGGGAAAAAAATATGCTCCAGATGGAGAAAATTGGACTAATTAGTCCCAGTAGCATTCCTGCTCCAGCCATAAGAGTGGAAATAATAATGCGTAAATACTCTTTTATGCTCATGGGATCTCTAGTCAATATTGGAACTCGATCTGAAACAGATAGTTATCTGTCCATTTTTTTGTAATTAATAGGAGTGTAATTTTGCCTGTTAAATAAAACAGTGGGCTTTCCTGGTAATATAATTGGCTAGTGATAATGATCCCATTCGTCATAAATGTAAATAAGTGCGAATTTATAAAGGCCATAGCCAATGAAAAAGACCAGAATACCTGCGCATCCAAAAAGGAAATGGTAAGGCTTGTGAGAAAAAAAGAAGCACCAGACAGAATAAACCACGCTGGCAGTACCTATCATCATCCCTACCCCGGCGACAAAACGTGAAACAATAATCAGGAAAAAATCTTTGATGCTCATAAGCCGCCAAAATAATATTCACAAACTTTATTAAATTTCCCGGGATCTGTTTCAGCCATCTCGCACGCTTTCTCGTAAGGTTTTACAATATCTTCAACGAGATAATAAAGAAGATCCAAGTCTCCCATGCGATTCAGTTTTGTATACATAGCCTGATTTTTCTCGCGTAAATATCTTGATGTGTATATAGCTCTTGAAGCTTCCACACCAATAGCTAAAAGGGCACCCACGGCCCCTCCTGAAATAAATGATGCAACCCCCTGAGATGTAATCGCTTTTCCGATACTATATCCGGTGATTTGTGAAAATAAAAATTTCCCAGATAGGGTTCCTGCTACGTTTTTTGCAAAAGATGCCAGTTTGTTCATGTCAATATGAGAAATGAAATCATCAATGAAGGGCTGAATAACTATTTCAATGATTTCTTTATTCAAAGTTGTTCTTTTAATCAATCTGGCCAACCTGTATTTATCATCCTGATTTTCTCTTCGGTGCTCTGTATCAAAAAAGTCCCGACCCAGATAACCGAGCCCAACAGGAAAAGAAATAAATCCTTTAGTTGCTGCCTCCAAAAAACCTGAACTATTTATATTAATTGCATCCAGCATTTCTCTGGCTATATCTTTAGCACTGTCCATAGCTGTTATCCTTTAATAAGAGCGCTATTCATTCACTAAATTCCAGCGTAATCCCTTCCTCTTCATCCCAGCCCAGCGCCAGAGAGGTGGTGCGTTGTTGCCCGCTCATGCGGCTCAGCAGTTGCTGGCTCAGCACCGGCAAGATCTGCTGGTTGAGCAGGCTGTCGATGTTACGCGCGCCGGTGTCCGGCAGCAGGCAGGCGGCGACCAGCGTGTCGTAGAGGCTTTC
>Ga0153981_1000068_pt1 | contig 31717 bp, 29 predicted proteins | sample TSGA065MetaG_FD_104714 | JGI IMG/M metagenome (GOLD analysis project Ga0153981, IMG submission 104714) | Attine ant fungus gardens microbial communities from Georgia, USA - TSGA065 MetaG | ecosystem: Host-associated > Fungi > Mycelium > Unclassified | place: USA: Georgia, Magnolia Springs State...
ACAGCAGCACCATGCACACTGCTTTCCTGTATTGCTATATGTCGATGGCGCTGGTGATCGCCCTGCCCGCCTGGGTCTTTTCGAAAGTGCCGCCGGACATGCAGAAAAATGCCGTTATCGATCGCCGCCGTGCCGCGGCCGGATCTCCCGACCCGATGAGAAAATCATGAAACCAGGTATTACCGCCAAACTGTTTATGGCTATTTTCTGCACCTGCGCACTGGTGTTAATCACCATGAACTGGGGCGTGCGGATGAGCTTCGAACGGGGCTTTATCGATTACATACGCCAGAGTAATGAATCGCGCGTTGAACTGCTGGCCGACACCTTGCAAGAGCAATACAAACTGCACGGCAACTGGGATTTTCTGGAAAAAAATGACCGCCTGATTTATCAGCTGATGCGCTCATTTGATCAGAACAGCAGCCAGAAAATGCCGCCGCAGGGATGGCGGACAAAGTTCTGGATCCTCGACAGTCATGACCGTCGCATCGGCGGTTACGATCAACCGGTTCCTGCTGATCTTCAGGGGCCGCGCCGCGTGATGACCGTTGACGGTGTGATGATAGGCTCGGTGATTTCCACGCCTGCCGAGCGCCTGACCCGCGATGCAGACATCAATTTCGAGCACCAGCAAAGCCGCACCAGCTGGATTATCACGGCGTTTACCGCCCTGCTGGCAGCCGCCGTGACCTGGGTACTTTCGCGGGGAATGCTCGCGCCGGTTAAGCGTCTGGTCAACGGCACGCATCAGCTGGCCGCCGGGGATTTCAGCACGCGCGTTGAAGTCGACAGCGAAGACGAACTGGGCAAACTGGCGCAGGACTTTAACCAGCTGGCGATGACGCTGGAAAAAAACGAGCAGATGCGCCGCGCCTTTATGGCTGATATTTCCCACGAACTGCGCACGCCGCTGGCGGTATTGCGCGGCGAGCTGGAAGCGATGCAGGACGGCGTGCGCAAAATGACGATGGGCTCGCTGGAATCCCTGCAATCTGAAGTCTCGATCCTCACGAAACTGGTGGATGACTTGCACCAGCTTTCGCTGTCGGATGCCGGTGCGCTGGCGTACCGCAAAGTCGAAACGGACGTGGTACATCTGATTCAGTTGGCGGAAGCCGGTTCACGCGACCGCTTCCACAGTAAACAGCTAACCCTGACCAGCCATCTGCCGGAAAGCGCCGAAGTCTTTGGGGACCCGCAGCGTCTGTCGCAGCTCTTCAATAATTTGCTGGAAAACAGCCTGCGCTATACTGACCCCAACGGCGGCCTGGAAATTCTCGGCGAAATCCGTGATAAATCGCTGCATCTGAATTTCCAGGACAGCGCACCTGGCATCAGTGATGAACAGCTGGTACGAATCTTCGAGCGTTTTTATCGCACCGAAGGCTCGCGCAATCGCGCCAGCGGTGGTTCTGGTTTAGGTCTGGCAATTTGCCAGAATATTGTCGAAGCGCACGGTGGGCAGATAAGCGCCAGCCACTCTCCGGCGGGTGGCGTTCGCATAACGATTGTCCTGCCGCTTTCCATTCCACATGGCCCGAGAAACTGAATGAACGACTCTGTATTGTCCGGCCCTGCGCCGTTAAAAATTCTGATCGTGGAAGATGAACCGAAACTTGCCCAACTGCTGATCGACTATCTCGAAGCGGCGGGTTACGCGACACAATGGTTGCCCGACGGCCACGAAGTGATCGCGCAGGTGAAAACCAGTCCCCCGGCGCTGATCCTGCTGGATCTGATGTTGCCGGGGAGCAGCGGCTTATCCATCTGCCGCGATATCCGTCAGTTTTCCGATGTGCCAATCATGATGGTCACGGCAAAAACAGAAGAAATCGACCGCCTGCTCGGGCTGGAAATTGGTGCCGATGATTACATCTGCAAACCTTACAGCCCGCGTGAAGTGGTTGCGCGCGTGAAAGTGATCCTGCGCCGCTGTGTGCGTCCTGACGAACATGTGACCAAAGAGACCGGCCTGCATATTGATGAAGCCCGTTTTCAGGCGACGTTCCAGGGGCATGAGCTTGAGCTGACGCCAGCGGAATTTCGTCTGCTGAAAACGCTGTCGGTCAAGCCCGGCTATGTCTTCACCCGTGAAATCCTGCTTAATAACCTGTATGACGATTACCGCGTGGTAACGGATCGCACCATTGACAGCCACATCAAAAACCTGCGGCGGAAACTCGAATCGCTGGACGGCGAGAAGGCGTTTATCCGCGCCGTCTACGGCGTGGGTTATCGCTGGGAAGCAGAGCCCTGCCATCTGGTGTAACGCGCAGGATTGAATACCTGAAAGGCCGGCAGCGCAGATTTGTAAAGTTACTGAAAGTCTGTCGGCCAGTTCACATTTAATGTCTTAAATACTCCCTTTCCCCGCGAAAAAGTTTCCCTTAACTACACTTATCTCTGGAAAAAACCCTTCTACTGGAGATTACCTTTATGGCTAACGGTCACTATGATCTGAAAAAAGCGAAGAATGGACAGTTTCACTTTAACCTGAAGGCCGGGAACGGAGAGATTATTCTCACCAGCGAGATGTATGCCAGCAAAGCGTCGGCGGAAAATGGCATTTCGTCGGTGCAGGCTAACGCGCCGCATGAGGCTCAATACGAAGTGAAACCGTCAAAAGACGGGCAATTTTATTTTGTGCTGAAAGCGAAAAACCACCAGGTTATCGGCGTGAGTGAAATGTACACCACGGAAAGCGCCGCGAAAAAAGGCATCCTGTCGGTTGTGAAAAACGGGCCAACGGCCGATATCCGCGATCTCACCCAGCAAACTGCCTGATTCCTCCTTTGCGGAGGTTGCGGCATTCTGCGCTGCAACCTCCCGATTCAAAAATTGATCTGACCCCATAAAAGCTGAAATACCCACACTAACCGGCTGCTTTTGATCAACTCAGACGTTACAATTCTGACCTTTCGTCGCCCCGCATCCGGGACGGCCCTGACCTGTGATCAGACTGAGATTGACTATGTTTACCCCCGATTCTTTTGTTCCGGAACTGCTTTCCCCTGCCGGCTCCCTGAAAAATATGCGTTACGCGTTCGCCTATGGCGCGGATGCCGTTTACGCCGGACAGCCGCGCTACAGCCTGCGTGTGCGCAATAACGAATTTAACCACCAGAATCTGGAAATCGGCATTAACGAAGCCCATGCTCTCGGTAAAAAATTCTATGTCGTGGTGAATATCGCGCCGCATAACGCCAAACTTAAAACCTTCATCCGCGATTTACAGCCGGTCATCGACATGGGGCCGGACGCGCTGATCATGTCCGATCCGGGCCTGATCATGATGGTTCGCGAAGCTTTCCCGCAGATGGATATTCATCTGTCGGTACAGGCAAACGCGGTGAACTGGGCGACGGTGAAGTTCTGGAAGCAAATGGGGCTGACGCGCGTGATTTTGTCCCGCGAGTTGTCGCTGGAAGAGATTGCGGAAATCCGCACGCAGGTGCCGGACATGGAAATCGAGATTTTCGTCCACGGCGCGCTGTGCATGGCGTATTCCGGCCGCTGCCTGCTCTCCGGTTACATCAACAAACGCGATCCGAATCAGGGAACCTGTACCAACGCCTGCCGCTGGGAATATAAAGTTCAGGAAGGCAAAGAAGACGCCATCGGCAATATCGTGCATCAGTACGAACCGATCCCGGTTCAGCAGGTCGACGCGCCGGAACCGACGCTCGGCATCGGTCAGCCGACGGATAAAGTGTTTATGCTCGAAGAAGCCATGCGTCCCGGCGAATACATGAGTGCATTCGAAGATGAACACGGCACGTACATCATGAATTCCAAAGACTTGCGCGCCATTCAGCATGTTGAAGCGCTGACCAAAATGGGTGTGCATTCCCTGAAAATTGAAGGCCGCACCAAGTCATTTTATTACTGCGCGCGTACCGCACAGGTTTACCGCCGCGCCATCGACGACGCCGTTTCCGGAAAACCTTTCGACCCGACGCTGCTTTCCACCCTCGAAGGGCTGGCGCATCGCGGCTATACCGAAGGTTTCCTGCGCCGCCATACCCATGACGCGCAGCAAAACTACGAATACGGTTTTTCCGTCAGCGACCGTCAGCAATTTGTCGGCGAATTCACCGGCAACCGCGTGGACGGTTGGGCTGAAATCGACGTGAAAAATAAATTCAGCGTTGGCGATAGCGTGGAAATGATGACGCCACAGGGTAATATTCAGTTCAAGCTTGAAGCGCTGCGCAACAAGAAAGGCCAGCCGACGGAAGTCGCGCCGGGTAACGGGCATATTGTGTATGTCGCCCTGCCGGAAGACATCAGCCTGGAATTCGCCATTCTGCTGCGAAATCTGGAAGAAACGGATACACGCAATCCGCACCTGAAATAAGGCTTTTAGTGAAAATAAGAATCCGGTCACAACTCTTTTAATTTAAGTTGGCTAATATGCATTCGCAATTTACTTCGAATGCAAAATAATGCACCGGACTACACTAGGAACCACCTCCTTGGCCAGCTCAATCTCCCTTGAGCTGGCTTTTCTTTTTGTATTCAATCTCTTTCTTTTTTTCTGTTATTGAGAAGAATAACGTTTTACTTTCCCTTCACTTTAATTAACTCCCGCCCGATAAATACGCCATTTTTTGAATTAATTTAACCGAAATTATTTAACAGACGATTAAATTATTAAGTGATTAATCCGATAGCCAAATACGGTCTTTATCATCTATTGTTAAAGCCTATGAATGATAAGGAGATGATATGAAGGACACGGGCGCTGCACTGCTGATCTTAAACGGAAAAGGGGCAGGGAATGAAGAACTGCGGGAAGCCGTCGGTGCGCTGCGTGAAGAAGGCGTGAAACTCAGCGTGCGCGTCACCTGGGAATACGGAGACGCCGCGCGCTATGTGGCAGAAGCCGTAGAGCTGGGCTGCGAGACGGTGATTGCCGGTGGCGGTGATGGCACGATCAACGAAGTCGCGGGCGCGCTGGCCCAGCTTGGCGCAGATGCTCCGGCACTCGGCATTATCCCGCTGGGCACGGCCAATGATTTCGCGACAGGCTGTAATATTCCGCTCTCACCGGAACAGGCGCTTCAGCTGGCGGTGAAAGGCCGCGTCGTGGATATCGATCTGGCGAAAGTAAACGACCAGCACTTCTTTATTAACATGGCGACCGGCGGATTTGGCACGCGGATCACCACCGAAACGCCGGAAAAACTGAAAGCCGCACTGGGTGGCGTTTCCTATTTTATTCACGGACTTTTACGTCTTGATACGCTGAAAGCGGACAGCTGCGAAATCAAAGGACCGGATTTCAGCTGGCAGGGCGACGCGCTGGTCATCGGTATCGGCAATGGCCGCCAGGCCGGTGGCGGGCAGCAAATTTGCCCGGACGCGCTGATTAACGACGGTCTGTTGCAGCTGCGCTTGCTGACCTCCGAAGAGCTGTTGCCCTCTTTCCTGCGCAGCCTGATCAACAACGAAGAGAATAAGAACATCGTTTCCGCCAGTCTGCCGTGGCTGGAAATCAACGCGCCGCACGACATGACGTTCAATCTCGACGGCGAGCCGCTGACCGGAAAACGGTTCCGCATCGAAGTTCTTCCCAACGCGATTCAGTGCCGTCTGCCGCCAAACTGCGAGTTACTCGGCTAATTCCCCGAACTTCCCCTGCCCTGACTGCTCATTCTCTGTACTGTGATCTGCCTTACAGTACAGAGGAAATTTGCGTTTATTTTTGTGATCCCTTCCGATAAATCCTGATTCACATACTTGTATGGTAGATACCAGTTGCCTAGTTTTATTCTGCTGACGCCAACGGATTTTTTATTCCTGAACGTCTGCGGCATCCCAATAAGTTTGTTTTCACGACTCTCACTTATCCGATATCGCCAAAAATAATACGGAACACAGGGGTATTATGATTAATCATCATAAAGAAAGACCGATATCACTCAAAAATATGCTGGCCTATGGCGGAGGAGATTTCTTCGGCGGTGGTTGTTTTGCGGTATTAGGTTTATGGATTATGTTTTTCTATACCACCTACGCCGGATTAAGCCCGGCGGAGGCCGGTGCTGTTATTGCTTCTGCCCGGTTGCTGGATGCATTTTTCGATCCGCTGATGGGATATGTGACCGATAATTTTTACCGTAACCCTCTGGGTAAAAAGTATGGCCGCCGCGGGTTCTTCTTCTTATTTGGCGCTCCGCTGATTATGGTGACCTACATTATTATGTGGATCAGCGGCATGGGATTCTGGTATTACCTGCTGACGTATATTTTATTTTACGCAGCTTACACGCTGGCGATTGTGCCTTATGAAACGCTGGCGGCTGAAATGACCTCCAGTTTTAAAATGCGCACCAAACTCACCGGCGTCAGAATGTTCTTTTCAACCGGCGCTGCAATATTAGCCGCCTGGCTTCCGGGACGAATTATTGCGTATCTCGGAGAAGATTCGTCTTCATCATTTCTGATTATGGGCGTGATATTTGGCGTGCTGTTCGCCGTGGTGATCCTGCTGCTCTATTTCTACACCTGGGAACGCCCGATCCCCGTTGATGTGGCCACGCCGAAATTGTCTTTCCGCCGTGACATGAAGCACCTGTTTAAATCCCTGGTTTCCACCATGAAAGTGCGGACTTTTCGCCAGCACGTCGGGATGTATCTGGGCGGTTATGTCGCGCTGGATGTCCTCGGTGCCGTTCTCGCTTACTACATTATTTTTGTCCTCGGGCAAAATGCCGTAACGGCGTCCAATGCGATGACGCTTATGACACTGATTCAGTTTATCTGCGTGGCCTTATTTATTTTCCTGTGTATGAAATTAGGTAACGGCTCAGCGTATCGGATTGCACAACTCTTTATGCTGGCGAGCGTCGGGTTATTTTTATCTATTCATCTGCTGCAACTGCCTTTTAATATGGCACTGATTTATCTCTCCGTTATTTTAATGGGCGTCGGACGTTCCGGGACCAGTTATGTCTGCTGGAATATCTACAGTTTTATTCCTGATGTCGATGAAATGCTGACAGGGAAACGCCGAGAAGGTATTTTCGCCGGCGTGATGACTTTTGTGCGTAAAGCCGTTCAGGCCGTGGCGTTATTTACCGTAGGCCTGTTATTACAACATTACGGATTTACGCCGAAAAGCGCGACACAACCCGCGGAAGCGGTGTACGGAATTACGCTGGTATTTGGCACTGGCTCGGTGGTCTTTCTGCTGATTGGCCTTTACAGCTCCATGAAGTTTCGCCTTACCCGCCATAACCATTCCCTGCTGGTCAATGAAATTGAACGGCTGAAAGCCGGTGGCAGTAAATATGATGTGGCACCGGAAACCCGTTTAATCGCCGAGCAACTGACCGGCTGGCCTTACGAAAAATGTTGGGGTAATAACAATATTCTTAGCCAGACAGAAGACTATTCCCCGCTGACCTCACCTGAACTTTCTACCGGAGCCGATAATGCAAAGAATTGAATTCAGCCTGATGCAAGAAACCATCCAGCGCGCCTTGCTCAAAGCGGGGCTGGATGAAGAAAGCGCGCGGACGTGTGCGCGGATCCACACCGAATCAAGCTGCGACGGCATTGCTTCGCACGGCCTGAACCGGGTGGCACGCTTTGTCGATTACGTTCAGAAAGGCTGGATCAATATTCACGCCAAACCCGTGCAGGAAAAATCGCTTGGCGCCATTGCCATTTATAACGGCAACCGTGGGATCGGCATCACCAATGCACTGTTTGCCGTCGAAAAAGCCGCCGAAATGGCAAGAGAATACGGCGTCGGGATTGTGGCAATGAAAAACAGCAGCCACTGGATGCGCGGCGGAAGTTATGGCTGGCACGCCGCCACACGCGGGCTGGCTGCTATTTGCTGGACGAACACCGAATCGTGCATGCCCGCCTGGGGCGGCAAAAATACCCGCATCGGCAATAACCCGTTTGTGATGGCGGTACCGAGAGCCAAAGGCCCGATCATGCTGGATATGGCGATGTCGCAATATTCCTACGGCAAGTTGCAGGTGACGCGGCTCAAAAATGAAAAATTGCCGTATCCCGGCGGCTATGACAGCCAGGGAAATCTCACTGACGATCCCGGCCCGATAGAGGCTTCCATGCGTATTTTGCCCGCCGGTTACTGGAAAGGTTCCGGACTGGCGATTGTGCTCGACGCCATGGCCGCACTGCTCTCCGCCGGTTCACCGACCAATGAAATCGATAAAATTGGCGAAGGCAGTTGCACCGGTGCGAGCCAGATTTTCATGGTCTTCGACCCGGTGCAGCTTGGCGGTACGCAATTCACCGAACACATGGCCGACAGCGTGGCGGATTACGTGAATCAGTCAGAGCCCGTCGAAAACAACCGCGATGTACGCTATCCTGGCCAGACGGCGGCGTTAAACCGCGAACAAAACCGCCGTCTTGGTATACCCGTCGACGATGCCGTCTGGGATGAAGTGATGAGGCTGGCCGAATAGTCTTTTCCTGCTCACCCTCTGAAACGCCTGCCTGTTGCAGGCGTTTTCATTTCTGCCTGGCGGAGTTTTTCCGCATAAATCTCCGCTCAAAATGTGATCGCCTCCGGCAAAAACAAATTTACATACTTGTATGGTAGTTAGCTTAAGGCGTATTTATAACCAAAGAAAATGCATCTAACATTTACTGCAAAAGGTCGTAACCGATGAAAATCGTGAATGCTGAAGTCTTTGTCACTTGCCCGGGTCGCAACTTTGTGACGTTAAAAATCACTACCGACAGCGGTCTGACCGGTATCGGCGATGCCACCCTGAACGGCCGGGAGCTGCCGGTCGCATCTTATCTGAAAGATCACGTTTGCCCGCAGCTTATCGGGCGCGACGCGCATCAGATTGAAGACATCTGGCAGTTCTTCTACAAAGGCGCGTACTGGCGTCGCGGTCCGGTCACGATGTCGGCCATTTCGGCGGTCGATATGGCGCTGTGGGATATCAAAGCAAAAGCCGCCAATATGCCGTTGTATCAGTTGCTCGGCGGCGCATCCCGCACCGGCGTGATGGTTTACTGCCACACCACCGGTCATTCCATCGACGAAGTGCTCGATGATTATGCCAAACACAAAGAGCTGGGCTTTAAGGCGATCCGCGCCCAGTGCGGCGTGCCGGGTATGAAAACTACTTACGGCATGGCGAAAGGCAAAGGTCTGGCGTACGAGCCCGCCACCAAAGGTAACTGGCCGGAAGAGCAGCTGTGGTCCACGGAAAAATACCTCGATTTCACGCCAAAACTCTTTGAAGCCGTGCGCAACAAATTCGGTTTTGACGAACATCTGCTGCATGACATGCATCACCGCCTGACGCCCATCGAAGCCGCGCGTTTTGGCAAAAGCATCGAAGAATATCGCCTGTTCTGGATGGAAGATCCGACGCCTGCCGAGAATCAGGAATGTTTCCGCCTGATCCGCCAGCACACGGTCACACCCATTGCAGTCGGCGAAGTCTTCAACAGTATCTGGGATTGCAAACAGCTGATTGAAGAACAGCTGATCGACTATATCCGTACCACGCTGACCCACGCGGGCGGCATCACTGGGATGCGCCGCATCGCCGATTTCGCGTCGCTTTATCAGGTGCGTACCGGTTCGCACGGCCCGTCTGACCTCTCGCCAGTCTGCATGGCGGCTGCCCTGCACTTCGATCTGTGGGTACCGAACTTTGGCGTGCAGGAATACATGGGCTATTCCGAACAGATGCTGGAAGTGTTTCCGCATAACTGGACCTTCGATAACGGCTACATGCATCCTGGCGAAAAACCCGGGCTGGGCATTGAGTTTGACGAAAAACTCGCCGCGAAATATCCGTATGAACCGGCCTATCTGCCGGTGGCCCGTCTTGAAGACGGCACTTTGTGGAACTGGTGAGGGAACGAAAAATGAACAGCGTCGTGATACAAGAACCGGGAAAATTAGTCATCGAGCAACGTGCTTTGCCGGTACCTGCCGCCGGCGAGGTACGAGTTCGGGTGAGTTACGCAGGCATTTGCGGCTCCGATATCCACATTTATCACGGCCACAATCCGTTCGCGAAATACCCGCGCGTAATCGGCCATGAGTTCTTCGGCCATATCGACAGCGTCGGTGAAGGCGTTGATACGGCACGCATCGGCGAACGTGTGGTCATTGACCCGGTGGTAAGCTGCGGACATTGCTATCCGTGCTCCGTCGGGCGGCCTAATGTCTGCAACGAGTTACAGGTGATCGGCGTTCACCGCGACGGCGGTTTCAGCGATTACGCCTGCGCTCCGGCGAAAAACGCCTATAACGTCCCGGCGTCCATTCCTGACAAACTCGCCAGCATGGTCGAACCTTTCACCATTGCCGCCAATATCACGGCATTTTTGAAACCGACTCCGCAGGATACCGCGCTGGTGTACGGCGCAGGCCCGATGGGGCTGACGGTGATTCAGGTGCTGAAAGGTGTGTACGGCGTTAAGAATGTGATCGTCACCGATCGCATTGAAGAACGTCTGCATATGGCACTCGACAGCGGTGCCGACTGGACCATCAATAACAGCGAACGCAATGTGGCTGAGGTGCTGTCCGCTGAAGGCGTGCGCCCGACGATTATCGTTGATGCTGCCTGCCATCCGGCGATTTTGCAGGAAGCCATTTTGCTGGCTTCACCGGCCGCGCGTATCGGCATGATGGGCTTCTCTTGCGAGCCGAGCACCATCACGCAGCAAAGTATTACCAGCAAAGAGATTTCGCTGTTCTCTTCGCGCCTGAACAGTCACAGGTTCCCGCAGGTGATTGAATGGATGGAACAGGGAAAAATCACGCCTGAAAAACTGGTGACGCACTGGATGCCCGCCGGAGATGTGGAAGCTGCACTGACGCTGTTTGAAAAAGATCAGCGTTCCTGCTGCAAAGTTCTGCTGACGTTCTGAAGACCGTTTTTATTTTAATTGTTTGAAACTGCGGGAGGATTTTTAAATCTTTCCGCAAACCGTACCTCATATTCTACCTACAAAGAACGCAACACTATTAAAACAACACCAAGTGGAGCACCTTACCTATGTTTAAGAACCTACGCTGGATCATCGTATTCCTGCTGTTCATGGTTTATATGATCAACTATCTCGACCGTGTAGCGCTGTCTATTACGGTACCGATGATAGAAAAAGAACTGACCATTAATCCTGAGCAGTTCGGGATAATATTCGGCAGTTTCTTCTTTGGTTATGCCATATTCAATTTCATTGGTGGTCTGGCCGTCGATAAATTCGGGCCAACGGTCGTGATGGGATTAGCCGTCGGGCTGTGGTCTCTATTTTGCGGAATGACTGCCATCGCCACCGGCTTTTATTCCATGCTGATATTACGGGTATTATTCGGTATGGCCGAAGGCCCGATCTGCGCTTCCGCCAATAAGATGATTAACGGCTGGTTCCCGAAGAAAAAAGCCGCCACTGCGGTAGGGCTTCTCAGCGCCGGTTCGCCTCTGGGCGGCGCCGTTGCCGGGCCGATCGTCGGCTATCTTGCGCTGTCTTTTGGCTGGCGTCCGGCCTTTATGGTGATTGCCGCCATCGGGATTGTGTGGATGGCAATCTGGTTCTTTACCGTGGCGGATAATCCGCTGAAAAGTAAACGCGTCTCGCCGGAAGAATTACGTTTAGTCGATGAGATGAAGAATGAAAATATCAGCGAAGAAGACGATCTGGCGCACGCCGCGCATGGTCTGGGATATTATTTACACCAGCCAATTATTCTGGTCACGGCGTTCGCCTTCTTCTGCTACAACTATATTTTGTTCTTCTTCCTCAGCTGGTTCCCGTCTTATCTGGTTCAGGCACACGGCCTGAATATTAAAGAAATGAGCCTGACTACCGTGATCCCGTGGATTGTCGGATTCGTCGGTCTGGCGCTGGGCGGTTATATCTCCGATAAGATTTTCAATATTACCGGCCGCTTACTGCTGTCGCGCAAAATTATTCTGGTCTTCAGCCTGTCTGCCGCCGCTATTTGCGTCGCACTGGCCGGTATCGTCACCAGCGTGGTTCCGGCCGTGGTACTGATGTCTGTTTCTATTTTCTTCCTGTATACCACCGGCGCAATTTACTGGGCGATTATTCAGGACGTCGTACATAAATCCCGCGTTGGCGGCACCAGCGGCTTTATCCATCTGGTCGGCAGCGTTTCAGGTATCGTCGGGCCGGTCGTAACAGGCTTTATTGTGCAAAACACCGGTCATTTCGACAGCGCCTTTATTCTCGCAGGCGGCGTCGCCGCACTCGGCGCGATTCTGGTGTTCTTTGTGATTAAAGCCCCAAAGCATTCACCAGCCACTAAATTATCCCACGGCTAACGTTCTGAATGAAAATGCCGCGCGTGACTAAAAGGCGCGGCATTTTGCCGACACTGTTGCTGTTTATCCGGAGTATTTCACCATGTCACAGATTTCATCGCAGCCTCTCTCTGAAGCTGCCGAAAAAGAACAGCGTGGATTATTAAGACGCGTCGCAGCCGCTTCCGCTATCGGCACCGCTGCCGAATATTACGACTTTTTTGCCTACGGCACGGCGGCCGTTCTGTTTTTCGGTCAGCTGTTTTTCCCGAGCCACGACCCGCTGATCAGCACGCTGGCCGCTTTCGCCACGTACGCCGTCGGGTTTCTTGCCCGTCCGTTAGGAGGCATTGTTTTCGGCCATATTGGCGACAAAGTCGGACGCAAAAAAGCGCTGGTGATCACTATTCTGATTGTCGGTTTAGGGACTTTCTGCATCGGCCTGCTGCCGACTTACGAAAAAATCGGGTTCTGGGCACCGGTTCTGCTGATTTTAATCCGCGTATTGCAGGGGTTTGGCGTGGGCGGAGAACAAGCAGGCGCCGTGCTGATGACTGCCGAATATTCCCCGCCGGGACGCCGGGGCTTTTTTGCCAGCTGGGTACAAATCGGCGCACCGCTGGGCTTTCTTCTGCCGTCGGCCTTATTTGCGCTGCTGACATCGCAGTTATCTGCCGCACAAATGCTTGACTGGGGCTGGCGTATTCCCTTCCTGCTCAGCCTGCTGCTGGTGATCGTCGGGCTGTTCATCCGTCTGCGGATTGATGAATCGCCGGTGTTTACTGAAATTCGTAAAACCAAGGCGGTGGAATCGCGTCCGGTCGTGGAAGTCATCAAATTGTATCCGGGGATCATCGTCAAAGGCGTGTGCGCCAAACTGATCGAAGCCTGCGCATTCGCCATGTTCACGGTCATTGTGCTGGCATTCGGTAAGGCCAATCATCTGAGCGAAAGTATCCTGCTGCAAACCATGATTGTAGCCGTCATTCTGGAGATATTCGCCATCCCGATGATGGGCAAACTCTCCGATCATATTGGCCGTAAGCCGGTGTATATGGCCGGCGCGGTGCTGCTGGCGGTGGGAATCATTCCCTTCTTTCTGGCCCTGAAAATGGACACGTTCTGGATAACACAGATTGCCATGATCCTCGCGCTGACTTTCGGCCACAGCATGTGTTACGCCCCGCAGGCCTCATATTTCCCTGAACTGTTCCCGACGCGGATCCGTTGCAGTGGCATTGCGTTAATCTGGCAGATCGGATCACTCATCGGCAGCGGAATTCTCGGGCTGGTGGCGGTGAAAATCCTGCAAATGACCGGCGGCGATTATCACGGGCTGGCGATATATATGATTGTTCTCGGCGCCATCTCAGTGATCGGCCTTGCCCTGCTGCCGGAAACCGCGCCCGGCAGAAGAAAGAGTGAATACCACAGCTGGAAACAGTAATCCCGCACGGATCACTTCGGGCTGCCCGAAACGGCAGCCTGAAGGATGTCGGGTTACGCCTCATCAACCCAGACGCGCATCTCCCCTTCTCCGCGGTTTGCCCAGGTAAAGTAAGGCACGAACGTCATGGTTTGCGGCACCGCCTCTTCAGTGGCCGGGTTGAAACGGTAAAGCGGTTGCTGCTCTGCGTGGTTTGATGTCCTTCGCTCACCCTGCGTTTGTAAAAGCGTTTTACCGGCAAATATTCCGCTGCCCGCAATCAGGCGGAACTGCGCATGTTGCGGCAAACAGATGTTATGCAATTCACTGCCGTTGTCGGCCTGCTCGAGGCAGTAAACCAGCGGCCCGCGCTGCACCGCGACTTTCCCGGCGACATGCCGCAACAGCGGATTGCCTTTCACACGCGTGACCGGCATCGGTAACGTCATCTCAATGCGATCCCCTTTTTGCCATTCCTGCGTCAGACGCAAATATCCACGCGAAGTGCGGGCGGCGACGTCCAGCGGCTTGCCGTTAAGCGTCACCTGCGGGCTGGCGCACCAGTCGGGTAAACGCAGCGCCAGCGTGGCGTCGAGCGGTTCACCGGTATCGACTTCAATCAGCACATTTTCAGCCCACGGATAGCCGCCGGATTGCTTGAGGCGCAGCGGCTTACCGCCAATCATGGCTTCGACATCGCTGCCGATGTAGAGATTGATGTCCACGCCGTCCGGTCGCTGGGTGTATATGTAATGACCGAGAGACGCCAGCAGCCGCGCAATATTGGGCGGGCAACAGGCGCAGCCAAACCAGCGCTGACGGACCGGTTTTACATGGTCATAAATATGGTTGAAGGGAATGCTTTTCGGGTGGACTTCCAGTGGATTGACGTAGAAGAAATGTTTGCCATCGAGCGCCATGCCGGCAAGCACCGTGTTGTAAAGCGCGCGCTCCATGACATCGCCGTAACGGCTGTCGGCGTCGAGCTGCAACATGCGGTTGGCAAACATCATCAGGCCAATCGACGCGCAGGTTTCGGTATACGCCGTATCGTTAGGCAAATCATAATCCGATGAAAACGCTTCGCCGCTGCTTTGCGAGCCGATAGAACCGGTGATGTACATCTGCCGCTGCGTCATGTTTTCCCATAAGCGCTGACAGACTTCGCGTTTTTCCTGATCCTGACTCAGCCGCGCCAGATGCGCGACGCCAGCGTATAAATACACAAACCGCACGGCATGCCCGATAGCCGTGGTCTGCAATGCCACCGGCAAATGTGCCTGGCTGTAGGCTTTATCCTTCACCATCCACGCCGGACCGTAGGTATTCCAGTGCGACGTTCTGCCGCGTCTTTCATACTCGATATCGTAGAAATGCGGCTGTACACCGCGCTGTTCGACGAAATAACGCGTGAGTTCGAGATAGCGCGTTTCGCCGGTTTCTTCGTATAAACGCATCAATGCCAGCTCGATTTCCGGGTGACCGGGATAGCCGTGCAGCTGCTTCTCGCCCGGCCCGAAAACGTCACCAATATGGTCGGCAAGCTTACACACGATTTCCAGCAAACGCGTTTTTCCGGTGGCCTGCGCGTAGGCGACGCCTGCTTCAATCAGATGTCCGGCGCAGTAAAGCTCGTGACATTCCGCCAGATTTGTCCAGCGCTGCTGCGGCTCCTTAACCGTGAAATAGGTATTCAGATAACCGTCCGGTTGCTGCACCGCACCGACCAGCTCAATGACGCGGTCAGCGGTTTCTTCAAGCTCCGGATCCGGCGTTTTCGCCAGCAAATAGCCCACGGCTTCCAGCCATTTAGCGACATCGCTGTCCTGAAAAACCATCCCATAAAATTCGCCATCGCTCTGCCCTGCCGCGATACGGAAATTTTCAATGGCGTGGCTCGGCTCCGCATCCGCCACTTCATCGTTCAACGCTTTCCACTGATACGGCACGACCACATCTTTCACCAGACGCTGGTATTCCAGCCAGAACGCATCGGAAATATTCACCTTGTGCAAAGGCACTTCTAAAGAATCAACCGGAGAAAAAGACATACAACCTCCTGAATCGTTATTGTCATTTAAATTTTGGCCGCCAGCTCACGCGACATGCGCGTCAGCAATGTGTTGTTGAGCTTGCAGAAAATCAGGGTGCCCGCCAGCAGCAAATGCATTGCCGCAGGCAGCAGGGTTTCGAGAAGTGTGATACCGCCGAGCGAGGCTGCGGTCTGGTGATCTGCACCGGCCTGATAAGAAACCAGCACGAAGACCAGGCTGATGATCCCGGCGCTGGATGCCCACGCAAGTTTGATGAAGAAAAGGTTGAAGGCGAAGTTCATGCCGGAAGAACGGATGCCGTTTTTCCAGTGGCCGTAGTCGTCGGCAAACGCCATCAGGGAAAAGTGCAGCGGCAGCGTAAAGCCAAGAATGACGCAATGGACGAAAATGATGCCCAGCCAGAGGGTCTGCCACTGTTCGCCCACTGGCACGAACCACAACAGCAGGGAAAACACCGCCAGCACCAGATTGGTCAGCATGTAGAGACGCACGCTGTCGATGAACTTTGTCAGTTGATTGACGATCACCGCCCCGAGAATCGACGCCAGCGTCACCATACCGAAGAACATCGAGGCGTAACCTGCGCCGCCTTTCAGCACGTACGTGATGAAGTACATATAACCGCCGCCGCGCAGATTGAACACGTTGATCAGCAGGAAAGACATCAGCAATACCAGCAAAAGCTGGTCATTTTTCAGCATTCCGCGAATGTGCTCACGGACGCTGAACTGCCCGAGCAGCGCCAGCGGCAGGCGTTCCCGCACGGCAAAGAAGCACCACAGGAACATCACCACGGCAACCGCACACAGCAAACCTACGCCCTGCTGATAACCCACCGCCGCATTGCCTTTTCCCAGCACCTGCACCAGCCACGGCAATCCGACCGACACCAGAAAACCAGCCACGCCGCACAAGACAAAGCGCCAGGACTGACAGGACATCACCTCGCGGTGATCCGTCGTCATGGTGTTGATCAGAGCGCAATACGGCACGTTAATCGCGGTGTAAGAAATGGATAACAGAAAATAGGTGAAAAACGCATAGGCAATTTTGGCGTCACCACTGAAACCCGGCACCGTAAACGTCAGAAAACCGACCACGCCGATCGGCAGCGCAATCCACAACTGCCACGGGCGAAAACGGCCCCAGCGGCTTTGCGTCCGGTCGGCCAGAACCCCCATTAACGGATCGGAAATTGCATCAATGACGCGCAGTGAAATAAACAGTGTGCCGACAATAGCAGGCGTCAGCCCGAATACGTCGGTATAGAAAAAGGTGAGAAAACTGCCAATGAGACAGGTAATTATCGTGCCTCCGGCATCACCTAATCCATAGCCGATTTTCTCACTGACCGAAAGTTTGGTGTTTGCAGACACAATGACGTCAGTGCCTCGTACCGGCGATGAGCCGGTATTTATAGAATCGGTTGGCATTGTATTTTCCTCGCTTTTATATCGTTATTTATAAGCTTCAGGAACGTGTTAAATAAGGCTGAAATTGAATATCAGTCGGGAGATAAATAAGGTACGCCTTCAATCTGGCACAGGGCTCTCAAACCAACAAGAGGAGGATAAAGTAGTTAAACGGGACAATTCCGACTCACAGACAGAATCTGTGAAGCAGATCAAACCCTCCAGTCTGCCTGCTGGCAGAGCGCGTCCGCTGTGCTAATGTCAGGCATGACCTGCCCGATGAGTGCCTGAAATGCTTTCATTTCCCGTTAATTATCCGGTTAAAGTTCAGAATGGCGGTTTGTTTATTTCCCGCGGAATGGGGACACATCCGACCCGGCAACTCAGTTCGCACGAGCTGATTTACGTTGTGCGTGGCACACTTTCCCTTCAGGAAGAAAATACCCGTTTTGATTTACATGAAGGAGAAAGTTTACTGTTATTTCCCGGCAGGGAACATAAAGGCGTGACGACGTTTGATCCTGAGTTAAAGTTTTATTGGCTGCACTTTGATATTGTGAAAAATACGACAATAATTAAATCACAGCAAATTAATCCCTCTTTACAGCTGGATATTCCACAACACTGTAAGGTCAGAGACACCGAAACATTGTTAACCCTGTTCAGATTATTTTTATATGAGCAGGAGCGCGGCGGAAATTCGCTGGAGCTGTTTCTGATTTTATTGTTGCAGGAAGTCTCCCGCGCCTGGCCTGAAAATCTGGAACCCGGCGGTCCGGGTGTCGCGCTGGCGTACAAGGCACGTGAGCTGATTACCACCCAGTATCATCTGCCGCTCGGGGCCTCTGAGCTGGCAGACCGATTACACTGCAACGCTGATTATCTCGGGCGGGTTTTCCGCCTGACATTTCAGATGACGCTGACGGATGCGTTGCATAAACACCGGGTTGCGGCGGCCGAAAAACTACTGCTGAGTAATACCGGCAATGTTGCGGATGTTGCCCGGCAGACGGGGTTTAACGACGTGGCCTATTTTCGTCGGGTTTTTCGCAAACTGCTGGGGATTACGCCAGCGGCCTATAAAAAACTCTATTGCCGCGAGCATATTAATTCCCAATAATTTGATAAAACCTTGCGCTAACAATCTCAAAATCCTGAGAAAACTCATGTTAGTATTATCTTCTCCTGATTCTGAAGACAAATTTAGCCCATGACAGACTCCTTTGAATTTCTCAGTAATGTGCCGGTAAATCAGCAGATTTACCGCACCTTGCGTCAGGACATTGTCACCTGTGCCATCGCACCGGGGGCGTTCCTGTCGGAGAAAGAAATTTCCACGCGTTTTAATGTTTCCCGCCAGCCGGTTCGCGAAGCCTTTATCAAACTGGCTGAAGCCGGGCTGGTACAGGTTCTGCCACAGCGCGGCACTTACGTGATGAAAATTTCTTCCAAACGGGTGGCCGACGGCCGTTTTATTCGTGAAGCCGTTGAAACCGCCGTCGTCCGCCGCGCCGCCATGGTCGCGACGGATAAAGATCTCGCGCTGCTGGAGCACAATCTTGAACGGCAGACGCTGGCGGCAAAAAGCCAGCAAACACAGGAATTCCTGTTACTCGACGATGAATTTCACCGCACCATCGCGCAGATTATTGACTGCCGCCTGGCGTGGGAAACCGTCGAGCACATTAAAGCCACGATGGATCGCGTACGGTTTCTGACGCTCAGTAAAGTGTCGCCGCCGGAAAATCTCATCGCGCAGCACTACGCCATTTTTGACGGACTGAAAGCGCACGATCCGGACGCGGCCGAAAAAGCCATCCGCATCCATTTGCAGGAGATGATTTCCACCATCACGCCCATTGCTGAGCAAAACAGCGACTGGTTTGATGCGGAATAGATCTGGCAAAACAGTTTTCCCCGCGTTTTAGCGCAATGCCAACGGGCGGGGTACAACGCGTTTCAGGGAAGTTTGGTCCAGTCCTTCTGCGGATGGTAGAAGGCTTCCGGCGGACCAAATGCGCCAAGTTTATCGTCATCCAGACTGCTGTAGTTCTCTCCACAATATCTCAAATAGCCAACGCGCATATCCACCAGCTCTAGCTCGCGTGGTGTTAACTGAACGGGCTTACCCATAAACTTTTCCTTGTATTCAGACGGTGTAATACGAGACGCCTCGGAAAATTTCGTCATCATGGCTAACGTAATCCGAAAAAGATGCCCGTTTTGCGGCGTAGCCCCAAAATTTGTATGACAACTTGGTGTAAGCTGTAAACCACATCAATATCGTGGATACTTTTATGCCTTCTGCATCCCCCCTGAAAAAAAGCTACTACAGCGCAGATCAGTCGCTGTCCTTATCGCAGCTCGATGTCGAGAAAATCAGCCAGGTCGTGCGCGATCTGGACGTGGCTGAAAGCGAAAAAGAGCACTACGTCACGGGCTGGATGGGTCAGAACAGTGTGGTACTGGTGAGGAATTATCAGGACAAACGCGGGACGTCTAACGGAATTGTCATGTCACGCGGCAACCGCTATAAACTGACCATTCAGGCCATTACCTTCCGCATTCCCAAATTCCTGTTGTGGATTACGTTTCGCCGCAAGCCACGTACCATGACCGTAATTGCTTACAACAAGCTGGGTGAACAGGCTACCGGTCTGCAACAGTTTATGCATATTCAGGAACCTGAGCTGAAAGAGCAGCTGGAAAGCGACTGGCGTGAGCTGAATGATTATCTCGGCATGGCTTGCTGGCAGATGGAGAATAACCAGCCACTGTGGCGCAAGCTGCGTGAAGAAATCACGCCACAGTCGCTGCTGATGCAGGCAGAATCCGCGTGGTTCAGCGGCAAGAAGTTGCAAAAAGACGGTGAATGCGAAGGATTGTGGCTGCACGAACAGTTTATCGGGCGTCGCACCGGTGAGCACGCGGCGCTGTTGCTGTCGTGGAAAGATGAGGAAAATCAGGATATTGCCAGCTACCGGTTTGAGCGTGTTTCGGCCACGAAGATCCGTGTAATGCTGCGACCGCGCAAAGAAGCGAAATTCTACCCGCTAAACCCGTTTGACGCCGTGCATCTGCAACAGGCGCTGACGATGTATCACCAGGCAGAAGAGGCGCTGAGCGAAACCCAGCGCCGCGCCTGAGCGGTTTACCACCAGCGGTGGAAATGATGCACAGGCCCGATGCCGTGGCCGACTTCCAGTGAGTCGGCCTGCATCAGTGCCTGCTGGAGATAATCTTTTGCTTCGCGTACGGTATCGGCCCAGTTGTTATGCCGCGGTCGCAGTGCCGCCAGCGCGGCCGATAATGTACACCCCGTTCCGTGCGTGTGCCGGGTATTCACGCGCGGTGCGGTAAACCGCTCGCGTGAACCGGTCATAAACAACCAGTCCGGGCTTTCTTCATCACTCAGATGACCGCCTTTCATCAGCACCGCTTCACATCCCATCGCCAGTAACGCTTCGCCCTGTTCACGCATTTCTGCTTCAGTCAGCGCCACCGGGCATTCCAGTAACGCAGCGGCTTCCGGCAGATTGGGGGTAATAATTGAAACCTGCGGAATCAGCAAACGGCGCACGGCATCAACGGCCTCCGGCAACAGCAGCGGATCGCCACTTTTTGCCAGCATGACGGTATCAAGCACCACAAAAGGCGGCTGATAATACTTAAGCCTTTCAGCGACCGCTTCAACAATCTGGCTGTTCGCCAGCATGCCGATTTTAGTGCTGTCGATTCGCACGTCGCTGAGTACGGAATCGAGCTGCGCGGCCACGAAATCCGGCTCAATGTTGTAAACAGACTGCACGCCACGGGTATTTTGCGCCACCAGCGCCGTGATAACGCTCGTGCCATACGCGCCGAGCGCCGAGAAGGTTTTGAGATCTGCCTGGATCCCCGCGCCGCCGCTCGGGTCAGTACCTGCTATGGTCAGGGCATTGACTCTTTTCATCCGATTTTTTCCCCGTTCAGCCACTCTTCGCGCATCAAATACAGGTTATCGAGAAACTCTGGCGTGAAGCTGCCCGGCCCTTTCACCACTGCGCAGGCACGCTCACCGGCACAAGACATGACGCGACATGCCGCGGCAACGTTATCCAGACGTTTGCCGGGCAATGCGGCAAACGCCGCAACAACCGCTGATAACGAACAGCCGGTGCCGACGATGCGGGTCATCATCAGATGTCCGCCGGGAACAGACCAGCTGCGTTCGCCGTCGGTGACGTAATCAGTTTCACCGGTGACAGCCACCACCGCGCCGGTTTCCAGCGCCAGTTGCTGTGCAGCCGGTAAGGCAGACAGCGAATCATCGCCGCTGTCTACGCCACGCCCGGAGGCACTCAGGCCGCTAAGCGCACGGATTTCAGAGGCGTTTCCGCGGATGGCGGCGGGTGTAAGTTTGATGAGTTCAAGGCAAAACTCCGTGCGCCAGCTCAGGCCGCCGACGGCAACCGGATCCAGCACCCAGGGTTTTCCGGCCTGATTTGCTGCGTGAATCGCTGCCAGCATCGCCTCAGCATGAGGACGGGTCAGCGTGCCGACATTCACCAGTAAGGCATCGGCCACCGCGCTGAACTGCGCGGCTTCGGCCGGGTCAGTCACCATTGCCGGTGAGGCACCGAGCGCCAGCAGAACATTGGCCGTAAAGGATTGCACCACATCGTTGGTCAGACAGTGAACCAGCGGCGCGGAGGCACGAAGTTGTCGTAAAGAAGCGGCGGATGTTGCGCCGGGAAACACGGAAGGTCGGGTATTCATAGTTCTCCCCACCGGCGCTAAAGAAGGCGGTATCGGGAGAGATACCTGACTTCCCTACGCTGGCATTATCCAGATCAGGTGGTACGGGTAAAATCTCAGCCGTTCTTTTGCAAGAGCGGCACCCCGAGTCAAGGAAGCATTATTGGTGGCGACGGGCAGAAGATCAATCAGCAATTGATACAAAAATCACTGACATCTAAGTCCAGCCTATTCCACCATGGTTGATTTAACGCAGTGAATACAGTCATGACTATACCCTCCTTCTTTAAGAGGTATTTTTTAGATAAATATGATTCTTCTGCTAATCTGTAACTGGCATAAGCTGATTTCACATATGTCCTGTAAAATATAAGTTTTATGAATTATTAAATTAATTGCATTCATTTTATTGATATTCTGAATCCGAAATAGCAGAGGAATGTGGTTTGAAATTAATCATACAAATACCTTGTTTTAACGAAAGTGAGACTTTAGCTATTGCGCTAAATTCGCTACCAAGGCATGTGGAGGGTTTTGATTGCGTGGAATGGCTCATCATTGATGATGGTAGCCTGGATAACACCGCTGAAGTGGCCAAAAATAATGGTGTGGATCACATCATCAAGCATAAAACAAACAAGGGCTTGGCTTACGCCTTCATGACAGGCATTGATGCTTGTTTGAAACTCGGTGCTGACGTCATCGTCAACACCGATGCAGATAACCAATATAATGCTGATGATATTCCCAAATTAGTTGCCCCCATATTGGCTTCTCAGGCAGAATTTGTCATTGGGGAAAGGCCAATTCAAGCTATTGAGCATTTTTCTCCACTAAAAAAATTACTTCAAAAAATGGGAAGTTGGGTCGTGCGAACGGCCAGTAAAACAGACATTCCAGATGCGCCAAGCGGTTTTCGTGCAATAAATCGCGAAACGGCTCAAAAACTCATAGTCTTTAGTGATTATACTTACACACTGGAAACCATTATCCAGGCCGGGCAGAAAAATATATCTATAACATCTGTTCCTATCAGGGTAAATGAAGATTTACGCCCCTCGCGACTGGTTAAGAGTACATTCTCATATATCAAAAGAAGTGTAATTACAATTGTAAGGATATTTGTTATCTATCGTCCGTTCAGATTTTTTGGGACAATTGGCCTGACACTTTTCATCATTGGATTCTTGATCGGAGTGCGTTTCTTAATAAAATACCTTACGGGAGATGGTTCAGGAAATATACAATCTTTAATTTTAGCCTCCATATTATTAGGCATGGGATTTCAGACATTACTGATTGCATTCGTTGCAGATTTACTTTCAGCGAACAGGAAACTGCTAGAAGATTTACGATTTAAAACTGCACAGTCGTATAATAGAGATTCTCAATGCTTGAGCACTAAAAATCCTCATTTTGAAAAAGAAATCCATAAAAAATAGAATATTATTGAAATAGGAAAAATGATGACCATAAAAATCGCTGGTGGAAAAACCGAAAATGGTATTGTTGTTGGCAATAATTATGATAAATATGCATCTAAAAATCCAATAGTACGTAGGATGATGAAAGGTTTCGAGAATTCTCTTTCAGGGTTTGTCGCAACTGTTTCTCCTAAAACGATCCATGAAGTAGGATGTGGTGAAGGGTATTGGGTACTAAAATGGAATAAAGAAGGGATTGATGCGAGAGGATGTGATTTTTCACAGCAAGTTATAAATATCGCACAAGAAAACTCCAACTATGCGCAAGTTCAACCTTCATTATTTAAAACAAGAAGTATTTATGACCTCAATAAAAGTGAAGATTCTGCCGACTTGATTGTCTGCTGCGAGGTGCTTGAGCACCTGGAAGATCCTGAAGCAGGATTAAAGGCCATAAAAAGAGTCGCAGAAAATTATGTTATATTAAGTGTTCCCAGAGAACCTATATGGCGGGCACTCAACCTTGCCCGCGGCAAATATGTCACAGACCTGGGAAACACCCCCGGGCACTTGCAACACTGGTCAAAAAAATCATTCATTAAACTAGTTGAAAAACACTTCATTATTGTAGAAGTGAAAAACCCATTACCATGGACAATGATTTTATGTCGCCAGCGTTAAAAATCAATAAAACCACGATTAATATCGTGCTGAATCTACTGGGGAGTGGGTTAGCAATAATTGGTGTCATATTTGTCGTGGCGCGCTTACAGAGTTATTGGCAAAAGGCTCATATTGGATTTTTACCATTTTCATCTTGGATATTAATTGCGGTAATGGCTATATCCTATGGCATGATAAATTTATTGCTTGCTGTCGCATGGAAAGATATATTGCGTCACTTCGGGATTTCAGTCAAAAAAAAATGGGCAATCAAAACGTACGGCATATCTCAATTGGCAAAATATATTCCCGGTAATATTTTTCATATCGCAGGCAGGCAGGCTATTGCCATGGCTGCCGGGTATCCTTCAAAAAGAGTTCTAAAATCCAATGTGTATGAATTAGTATTAATAGCATTAGCGGGGAGCACCTCTATATTTTTAATCATTCCCCTGATCTTACCAACCGTATCACAATTTGCAGGTATAATATTAACGGCGTTAAGCATCATCGTGACCTTCATTGTCATAAAAATATTTTTTAGCAAACAACTATCATATGCATTCTTATTACAACTACTATTTTTATCTATTTCAGCAATAATATTTACCTTTATTTTAACAGAGATATCATTCAAGGATCCGATTCAACCAAGCCATTATATCTATATATTTGGTACTTATACCATTGCATGGCTCGCCGGTTTAGTCACTCCTGGGGCACCAGCAGGAGTGGGTATAAGAGAGTTGGTTATCGTTTTTTTCCTGCAATCTATTATCCCAGAATCTGAATTATTAATAGCTGTGGTACTGGGCCGTTTTGTCACAGTTATCGGCGATGTCATCTTCTATTTTTATGCACATACCCTATCAAATATCAAGAAGGATAAAAGTCATGAGCCTGTTGAATAATAATAAAATGGCCATAATCATTATTGTGATTTTTTTGATACTTTGCTCAGGGTATTATTTAAACTCGAGTTTAGGCTCTTTTCCTGATGAAAATCCGCATCTCGGGTATGTTCTCGATGTCGCCAAAAATGGATTTCCTGATTATGCAGGCGGGAAAACATACAACTCTATAAAATTAAACAGGCTTGAACATCCCGCTCTTTATTATGTGCTCGCGGGTATTATAGATAAGATAGCCATCTTACTCAGTTCGTCTCTTTATAAAACTTTACGTATTATTAATTTTTTCATATCATCACTTACGTTACTATTCATTTTCAAAAGCCTTCACTCTTTTAAAGTAAATAATGAATCTATAATTCTTTCAACATTTGTGCTTATTAGTATACCCATGTTTGTCCTGCTTAGTGCTTCAATAAATAATGATCCACTGATGATTTTAGGGTGTGCGCTAACTTTTTATGGACTTAGTCTTTACTATAATGATTATTCTGTCAGAAAAACACTCCATTATATATTAGCAGGAGGTGTTATCGTTTCTCTGACGAAGGCGACCGGGGCTTTGTCTGTTGTTTGTATTCTTTTTGTATTCTGCATCATTGAAAACAAAAAACTGATCATAAAATTTCGACAATTAAAATGCCTGGACTTTATTTACATACTTCTTTCAATGTTATGTGTCTTGGGTTATTATCTTTATATGCATGTCACCTATGGCAAGTTTTTCCCAGCTCCTCAGGGAGATCCAAGCGATTGGTTCCACGCCGCTTATCCTGATGCCCCGCGCTTTACAAAAATGGAGTACCTCGCTGCTTTTTATCAGTCAAATCTAAGCACTTTATTAACACCATATGGCCACAAAACATTCGATGACTGGAACATAAGAAGACAACTCCTTGGGCTGACCTTAAGCTTACTGCCAATTTTATCTTTCACGGTAATTTATAAGAAAATAAAAGAACACTCGCCACAATGGCGATTTATTGCATTAAGTTTGATATCTTTCACACTCTTTATGCTTTTCTACTTCTTGACTATACATAGTTTAAATGTTAAAACGGGATATACTGGAGCGATGCAGGCTCGATATTTTTTTGGTTTCTTACCTGCTATGGTTATCATTTACGCCTTAGCTCTTCAGTGTATTAAAAACAACATTATCAAAATCCTCCTAGGCCTGTTAATATCATGCACAACTTTATTATCATTTTATCCGGCATTCTATCCTTCAGTCATTAAAATTATCCACCCCTACTTTGGGCAAACCAATATCAATTCTGTTCTCGGCGAACTCACAAAAGAGAATGATTTTGAGCAAGATTTCATTGCACAGTACAATTCGGTGGAGAGGGTTGATCTTAATCTCGCAACTTATGCAAGGAAAAATACAGGCACACTGTCTCTGGAGATAGCAGATCAATCAGGCACTATAATAGCTAAAAGCAAAATTAATATAAGTAAGATTAGTGATAACGCCTGGTTAGAATTTAATTTCAAATCAACGCCTTTAATTAAAGGTTCACGATATATACTTAGATTATCATCCCCTGACAGCACACATGGTAATGCAATTACCTGGTATGCTTATAAAAAACCCAATCCCTACCCTATGTATAATGGCACAATATATGGTCCTGAAGAATTAAATACCAAACAATATGAGGGAGGCCAGGCATATATTGATAACAAAAGTGCAGAGGCGACATTCTCGTTTAAAATTTACGGACCGATGTGGAGTAATCCATTCAATAATTAAAATCTTATATGTAATATAAAGCATTACTATCGCATCACACATCATGGATGCGATAGACATTCTTACAGAATTTGCTTTGAGGGAGACTATGCTTTGACATCCCCACTTAACATCCGGCCTTATGAAGAAGCTGATCGTCCGTTTTTACGCACGCTGTACTTGGCTTCACGCAAACAGACCTGGACATGGCTGGAAGACGATTTTCAGCTGGAAGATTTTGACCGTGCGGTGATCGGCGAAAAGATTCTGGTCGCTGAACGGGACGGGCATCTGCTGGGATTTGCCTCTGTTTTTACACAGGAGAATTTCCTGCATAACCTGTTTATCGATCCGCAGTTTCAGGGGACCGGTGCAGGCTCGGCTTTGTTGCACGCCGCCGAGACCACCTTTACCCGCAGAGGCTCTCTGAAATGTCTGGTAAAGAGTAAAAATTCAGTTGGTTTTTATCTGTCAAAAGGCTGGATCATTATCTCTACCGGCGAAAGTCCGAAAGGTGAGTATTATCTATTTCATTCACCTTGCAAATAATTAGATCATTAATCATTTGTGCGCATGGCCATTTTTTCGCGATCCTGACTAACATCAATTTTTCTTTGTAGTTAAGAGGTTAAATTCCACAGCGGTGCTATACATACTCTGTCTTCCTTAAAATTTCCGAGGGTACGAATGAAAAAAATAAAACTGATGCAGGCCGCACTGGTGACCGGCGCCCTGTTCCTTGCAGGCTGTACCAGCCATGTAACCCAGAGCGAAAAATTCTCTGGCTTCCTCGGCGATTACTCCAACCTTAAAGAAACCAAAACTGCATCAGGCACACCTGTGCTGCGCTGGATTGATCCTTCCTTTAAAGCGTCAAATTATTCTTACCTGATGTATGAGCCGATCAAATTCTATCCGGAACCACAACCGACTCCACAAATCAGTAAAGAAACGCTGCAGGGTGTGCTGGATTATGCCAACAGCCGCCTGAAACCGGCCATGGGAGAGCGCCTGCAACTGACCGATCATGCAGGTCCGCGCACTTTGATTTTCAAAGGTGCGATTACCGGTGTGAATACATCAGCGGAAGGCCTGCAATTCTATGAAGTGATCCCGGTGGCACTGGTGATTGCCGGGGCTGAAACCGCCAGCGGGCACCGTACCCGCGATACCGAAGTATTCTTTGAAGGCGAGCTGATCGACGCGAGCACCGGTAAACCGGTCATGAAAGTTGTCCGTAAAGGGTTTGGTAAACAAGTCTCCAACGACACCCAGAAAGTGACCGCCAATGATCTGAGAGTTGTCGTCGATGGCCTGGCGACCGACACCAAATTGTTCCAGTCAAACTAAGTCAGGCGCGTTAGTCAGCATTTTTGAGAGGCAGCCAGAGGGCTGCCTTTTTTATTGATAAGAATACTTTTTGATATCAAATAATGATATCATTTTCATGTTCTGGCGACTCAGCCATTATCGAAGGATCGACTAATCATGAACATGCTTAATAGCGGACACCTGAAAACGTTACATCTCATTTTTTCCTTGCCTACATCTTCAGCGGTGGAATGGAGAAAAATGGAAGTTTTGTTTATCGCCTTAGGTGCCAAAGTCAGTGAAGGAAAAGGGTCGCGGGTTCGTTTTGAAATCAATAATGTTGTTGCCTCTTTTCATCGACCGCACCCGGAGAAAGAAGCAAAAATTTATCAGGTGCGTGATGCCAAAACATTCCTTGAGGCTATAGGAGTAAAACCATGAGTACTATGACCTATCAGGGGTATGCTGCAAAAATTGAATACAGCGATGAAGACAAATGTCTCGTCGGTCGTATAGCCGGAATTCAGGATGTCATCGGTTTTCACGCTGATAATGTCACGGACCTTAGGCTTGCTTTCGAAGACGCCGTGGAGGATTACCTGAGCTATTGTTCAGAGCAAGGTCGCGAACCTCAGCGTCCGGCCAGCGGGAAAATAAGCCTGCGTATACAGCCGGAAGTCCATGCAGCAATCAATGTCGCCGCAGAAGTATCAGGTAAAAGTGTCAATCAATGGATTAACGACACGTTGATTCAGGCGGTTCACGACTAAAGCTGTGCGTTGAACATCTTTTTCCTGGCAGCCAGAGGGCTGCCTTTTTTATTTTCTTTATGCCGCTTTCTTCACACCGCACTGCTCATGAATTCCCTTAACCAGATATGCGCCGGGTCGCGGTGCGAGCGTTCGTGCCAGTACATGTGCATCTCAAAACCTGGAACTTTCACGGGCGGTTCGGTAAGGTGCAATGCGGGGTTGCCACGCACCAGACGCTCGGGAAGCATGGAGACTAAATCGGTGGTCAGCAGAACCTGAATGACAAACAGGAAATGCGGCACGGAGAGCACCACGCGCCGCGATAATCCGGTTTCTGCCAGCGAGCTGTCGGTTATGCCCTGAAATCCACCACCATCAGGCGAAACGATCACATGTTCAAGCGAGCAAAACACCGGCATAGTGACGGGCTTCGCGAGCTGCGGATGTCCTTTCCTGCCGACCAGCACATAACGTTCGGAAAACAATAACGTGCTGTGTAAATCCTTGAGCACCGCTTCCCCCGTATGAAATGCCAGATCCAGTTCTCCTCGCTGCATTTTCCGCATAATTCGCACCGGTGATGTCTCAAAAATCGCCAGTTTTGTTCCGGGCGCAACAGCGCGGAATGCCTGGAGCATAGGCAATACAACGGTGGATTCGCCATAATCCGCCGCGCCCAGATTCCAGGTATTCTCTGCCTTCGACGGATCGAAAACGTCACCGGCAGAAACCGCAGACGCCAGAGCAGCCAGCGCCTGTTGCAGAGGTTCCCGTAACTCATCAGCCCGCGCTGTCGGATGCATGCCGCGCGGGCCCGGCAGCAGTAACGGATCGTCAAAAAACTCACGTAATTTAGCCAGCTGAACACTGATTGAAGGTTGCGAAAGGTTCAGCCGCTGCGCCGCCCGCGTGACATTGTGCTCCGCCAGCAGGACATCCAGCGTGAGCAACAAGTTGAGATCGAGACGTCCGAAATTATTCATAACTATACCTGGTATATTTTAAATTCATTTTAACTATACCTGACGGCGGCCTACTCTGCTTTCATCACTTAACGGAGAGTTCGCCATGAATATTTTAATCGTCTACGCCCATCCGGAACCAAAATCTCTGAACGGTTCGCTGAAAGATTTCGCAGTAAAACACCTGGAGGCCGCCGGTCATAGCGTGCAGATTTCTGACCTGTACGCCATGCAATGGAAAGCTCCGCTGGACGCCGCTGACAACACATCACCTTCGACGGATACCCCTTTCAATCCTTCGCAGGATTCACAGCGGGCATTCAAAAACGGGACGCAAAGTCCGGACATCGCCGCCGAGCAGGAAAAGTTAATGTGGGCGGATTCGGTGATTTTTCAGTTTCCGCTGTGGTGGTTCTCAATGCCGGCGATTATGAAAGGGTGGGTGGAACGCGTTTATGCCTATGGATTTGCTTACGGCGTCGGTGAGCATTCCGACACACACTGGGGGGACCGTTACGGAGAAGGTAAAATGGCCGGTAAACGCGCCATGCTGATGGTCACTACCGGCGGTTGGGAACCACATTACAGTGCACGAGGTATCAACGGTTCCATAGACGATTTACTGTTCCCCATCCATCATGGGATCCTGCATTATCCGGGCTTTACCGTGCTCCCGCCACTGGTCTTCTACCGCACCGGCCGCACAGATGAAGCACGCTTTCATCAGCTTTGCGATGAACTGGGGACCCGGCTGGATACGCTGGAAACCACAACACCAATCGCCTTCCGTCAGCAAAATGGCGGCGACTATGATATTCCTTCACTGACGCTTAAAGCTGAAATCACGCCGGAGAAAAGCGGGTTTGCGGCGCATTTGAAATAACATTCTGAGAGTTTCAGACATAAAAAAACGCCAGCCGATCTTGCGATCCTGCTGGCGTTTTTGTTGCGCTAAATTTTAGATTTCTCTAAAACTTATTCCCACTCAATCGTCGCCGGTGGTTTACCGGAGATGTCATAAACCACGCGGGAAATACCGTTAACTTCGTTGATGATGCGGTTAGAGCAGCGGCCGAGGAAATCGTACGGCAGATGCGCCCAGTGCGCGGTCATGAAGTCGATGGTTTCTACTGCACGCAGGGAAACCACCCAGTCGTATTTACGGCCATCGCCCATCACGCCAACGGAACGGACTGGCAGGAAGACGGTAAACGCCTGGCTGACTTTGTTGTACAGGTCGGCTTTGTGCAGTTCTTCGATGAAGATAGCATCGGCGCGACGCAACAGGTCACAGTACTCTTTCTTCACTTCGCCCAGTACGCGAACACCTAAGCCCGGGCCCGGGAACGGGTGACGGTAAAGCATGTCGTACGGCAGGCCGAGTTCCAGACCGATTTTACGCACTTCGTCTTTGAACAGCTCTTTCAGCGGCTCAACCAGACCCAGTTTCATTTCTTTCGGCAGACCGCCCACGTTGTGGTGCGATTTGATGACGTGTGCTTTACCGGTGGCAGAAGCGGCAGATTCAATAACGTCAGGGTAGATGGTGCCCTGCGCCAGCCATTTCACTTCATCCTGCTTACAGGCTTCTTCGTCGAAGACTTCAACGAACACGCGACCGATAATTTTACGTTTGGCTTCAGGTTCATCAACACCGGCCAGCGCAGACAGGAAACGGTCTTCCGCAGCAACGTGAACGATGTTCAGACCGAAACGGTCACCGAACATTTCCAGCACCTGATCCGCTTCGTTAAGACGCAGCAGGCCGTTATCCACGAACACGCAGGTCAGACGGTCGCCGATGGCGCGGTGCAGAAGCATGGCCGTCACGGAGGAGTCAACGCCGCCGGACAGGCCGAGGATCACGTGGTCGTCGCCAATCTGCACACACAGACGTTCAACGGCGTCTTCGATAATTTTCGCTGGCGTCCACAGAGCTTCACACTCGCAGATATCCATCACGAAGCGCTCGAGCAGTCGCAGGCCCTGACGGGTGTGCGTCACTTCCGGGTGGAACTGCACACCGTAGAAGCG
>Ga0153981_1000069_pt1 | contig 31205 bp, 28 predicted proteins | sample TSGA065MetaG_FD_104714 | JGI IMG/M metagenome (GOLD analysis project Ga0153981, IMG submission 104714) | Attine ant fungus gardens microbial communities from Georgia, USA - TSGA065 MetaG | ecosystem: Host-associated > Fungi > Mycelium > Unclassified | place: USA: Georgia, Magnolia Springs State...
CGCCCGTGAATTAGGGCTTGAGCCGCTGGGCTATCTGAAGAGCTTTGCGTTTTCCGCTATTGACGTCTGGGAAGACATGCTTCTCGGCCCGGCATACGCCACGCCGCTGGCGTTAGATCGCGCCGGGCTGACGCTGGCGGATCTGGATCTGATTGATATGCATGAAGCCTTTGCCGCGCAGACGCTGGCAAATATCAAAATGCTGGCCAGTGATGAATTCGCCCGCGAAAAACTGGGGCGCAGTCAGGCAGTTGGCGAAATCGACTGGGATAAATTCAACGTTTTAGGCGGTTCGCTGGCCTACGGCCATCCGTTTGCCGCAACCGGCGCACGGATGATCACGCAAACGCTGCATGAATTACGCCGTCGCGGCGGAAAATACGGGCTGACCACCGCCTGCGCCGCCGGGGGCCTGGGTGCCGCAATGATTCTGGAGGCAGCGCAATGAGGGACAACATGGACAATTCCGTGCTGGCAGAACAGTCATCCGCAGAACCGGTTTCTGCATTCTCGCTGATGTTTACGGCAGAACATGTGGGCATCATCACCATTGATGTTCCCGGTGAAAAAGTGAATACCCTGAAGGCTGAATTTGCTCAGCAAATCTGCGCTATTTTGCAAAAAGCGCAGCAATATCCGAATCTGAAAGGTCTGGTGCTGGTTTCCGGTAAAAGCGATTCATTTATTGCCGGTGCCGACATCACGATGATTTCCGGCTGCAAAACGGCGGCTGAAGCCAGCGAACTGGCGCAAAAAGGCCAGACGGTGATGTCGCAGATAGCCTCGTTTTCCGTGCCGGTTGTGGCGGCTATTCACGGTGCCTGCCTGGGTGGCGGACTCGAACTGGCGCTGGCGTGCCATTCCCGCGTCTGTTCCCTTGATGATAAAACTCAGCTCGGCCTGCCGGAAGTTCAGCTCGGGCTGTTACCCGGTTCGGGCGGCACGCAGCGTTTGCCGCGGTTAATCGGTGCGCCGAAAGCGCTGGATATGATGCTCACCGGGCGCAGCATTCGCGCGAAACAGGCGCTGAGAATGGGGCTGGTGGACGACGCCGTGCCTTATTCTATTTTGCTGAAAACGGCGCTGGAACGTGTCGCCAAAGGTCGCAAATCCCGGCCACCTTTGCCGTGGCAGGCGCGGCTGGCGGGCGGTCCGCTGGGAAAAAGCCTGTTGTTCTCTTTTGTGCGTAAACAGACCCGCGCAAAAACGCACGGTAATTATCCGGCCACGGAAAAAATCATTGATGTGGTGAAAACCGGTCTCGATCAGGGCAGCGGAAACGGCTATCAGGCCGAAGCCAAGGCGTTTGGCGAACTGGTGATGACGCCGCAATCTGCCGCGCTTCGCGGTTTATTCTTTGCCTCGACGGCGCTGAAAAAAGAAAAAGGCGCTCACGCTGAGCCGTTGCCGGTCCACCGCGTCGGTATCCTGGGTGGCGGGCTGATGGGCGGCGGTATTGCGAATGTCACCGCGACCCGCGCCGGGCTGCCGGTGCGGATTAAAGATATTAATCAGGAAGGCATCCGCCATGCGCTGAAATACAGCTGGGATCTGCTGGAGAAAAAAGTCCGCAGCCGCAGGCTCACCCGTAACGAACAGCAGCGGCAGATGATGCTGATTTCGGGGACTACGGATTACAGCGGTTTTTCGCAGATTGATATTGTGGTGGAAGCGGTATTTGAAGACCTTGCGCTCAAGCAATCCATGGTAGCGGAGATCGAGAAAAATGCGGCACCGCGTACCATATTTGCTTCAAACACCTCTTCTTTGCCGATTCATCTGATTGCGGAAAAGGCCACAAGGCCTGATCAGGTTATCGGCCTGCATTATTTTAGCCCGGTAGACAAAATGCCGCTGGTGGAAGTTATTCCCCATGCGGGCACCAGTGCGCAGACGATTTCGACCACGGTCTCGCTGGCGAAGAAACAGGGGAAAACGGCAATTGTGGTCGGTGACAGCGCCGGGTTCTACGTAAACCGCATTCTTGCTCCTTATATCAACGAAGCGGCACGCTGCCTGCTGGCTGGTGAGCCTGTCGATCACATCGATAATGCGCTGGTGAACTTTGGTTTTCCGGTCGGGCCAGTTCAGCTTCTCGACGAAGTGGGCATTGATGTCGGCACTAAAATTGGCCCGATTCTGGTGGAGGCGTTTGGCGATCGTTTTGCCGCCCCATCCGGCTTTGATGCAGTCCTGCAAGACGACCGCAAAGGCCGTAAAAATGGCAAAGGTTTTTATCTCTACGGCCAGAAAGGGCGTGGGGCGAAGAAAAAACAGGTCGATCCGTCGGTCTATCGTTTACTGAATGTCACGCCAAAAGCTCAGCAGTCAGGCGAAGAGATCGCACAGAGCTGCGTCATGTTGATGCTGAATGAAGCCGTCCGCTGCCTGGATGAAAATGTTATCCGCAGTGCGCGTGATGGTGATCTCGGGGCAGTCTTTGGTATTGGTTTTCCGCCGTTTCGTGGCGGGCCGTTCCGTTACATCGACACGCTCGGTGCTGCCACCGTGGTGAAAACGCTGGAACAACTGGCCCAGCGTTACGGTGAGCATTTCACGCCGTGCGACGCTCTGGTACGCAGGGCGGAGCAGGGCGAACGTTTTTATCCAGCGGAGGGCACCAGCGAAAAGGTCAGTAAAGTGTGACTGTGGTCACTGCTTATTACTGAGTTTCGCGGGAATCTGGAATGGATCCTGCTTGTGGCCAGACAAGGCCTGCGGGATCTTTTTTATAGTGAGACTGACTTTGTACAGAAACGATCCCAACCGATTGATCTACAACCGGAGTGGTTAAATAATCGCCTGAATAGTTTACAAGCGGTAAGTGTTGGTGTAAAAAACAGCGTTTTCTTTACGTGAACTTTCAGGCAAAATGCCCGACCGCTGATACTTACCATGCAAAGCATGTGGGCACAGCCGGTTAAGTGGATGTACTGCCTTACAGCTATCTTGTAATGAGAAAGGTCATTTTAAACATGATGAAAAACAGCTGGGCAATGGGTAATACAGCACGCACGGCGTTTCTGTATAGCGCTATTTTTGTTAACAAAAGCGGTGCAATATGCAAGTTGTAATTATGCGTCACGGTGATGCAGTTCTCGAAGCTGCCAGCGATTCAGTTCGCCCGTTAAGCGAATGCGGATGTGACGAATCAGTCCATATGGCGGCCTGGCTGAATGGTCGTGGCGTCAAAATTGATCGCGTCCTGGTCAGTCCGTACCTGCGTGCGCAGCAGACGCTTGAAAAAGTTCGCCAGTGTCTGTCTCTGCCTGAAAACGTAGAAATTGATATTCTCAAAGAGCTGACGCCGGGCGGTGATCCTGCTCTGGTCGCCAGTGAACTGCAACATCTGGCGCTGACCGGCGTCAGCGCTGTGCTGGTGGTTTCCCACCTGCCGCTGGTCGGCTATCTGGTCGCAGAATTGTGCCCGGGAGTTTGCCCGCCGATGTTCGCCACCTCTGCCATGGCAAGTGTGGAGTTGAATGCGCAAACCGGGCAGGGCAGCTTTGACTGGCAGTTTAGTCCGTGCCAGGTCATGGCTAAGGTTTAGTTTTCCGGGACGGAAAGCTAAACAAAGAAAGGCACAGCTTCGGCTGTGCCTTTCTCGTTTCTTGAAATCGATGTTTGTACGGGGTCAGCTTATTTTGTCGTCCAGTTCCACCAGCACCAGCAGGGCAGCGGTGCCACCCAGTTCTTTCGGGGCCTGATGGAACGCTTCGACGTCCGGATGTTGCGCCAGCCAAAGCGGGGTTTGCTGTTTGAGAATATGTTTGCCGTGACCGTGCATCACACAGGCGCAGTGAACATGTTCGCGGCGGCAGGCGGCGATCAGCGCCCCTAATTCCTGCTTGGCTTCTTTCTGCGTTAAACCGTGCAAATCAAGAAACAGCTCGGGGGAATAATCTCCGCGGCGCAATTTCTTCAATTCAAAATGGCTGACGTCTGGCCGGATGTGACGAACCGGGCCTTCTTCCTGCAGCATCGGCTGGAATTCATCAGAAAAATAATAACTGGCGTCCACCTGCTCCTGAATCAGCTTTTTTGGTGACAACTCTGACACTTTTTTTCGCAACGGACGGTGAGTAATTGTATCGTTTTTCAGGCGCTTGACGCCCGGAACGGCTTCACGAAACAGGGCCGCTTCCTCCGGGCTCAGTCGGTGTTTTTTCTTCATTTTTTTATCGTCATTTTCGCTCAATTCCGACAGTGTACCTTCCGCCACCCTGCGGTTTAAAGAAAACTCAGGGTTAAATTCTTCGAGGCGTCGCGCAAGTGCGTTGACTAGCTACTGATTTGTGGCGGGCTTCGTGGCAAACTATGCGGAAAATTACGGGTTAAACGTCTGTTAAAAACCCTGTACTGCCTGGAGAACAAAATTGGACAAAATTTTCGTCGACGAAGCCGTCAGTGAACTGCATACCATTCAGGACATGCTGCGCTGGACCGTCAGCCGCCTCAATGCGGCCAATGTTTATTACGGTCACGGCACCGATAATCCGTGGGACGAAGCCGTGCAGCTGGTTTTGCCAAGCGTGTTTTTACCGCTCGACATTCCTGAAGACATGCACACGGCGCGTCTGACCTCCAGTGAGCGTCATCGTATTGTTGAGCGCGTGATCCGCCGCGTCAACGAGCGCATTCCGGTCGCCTATCTGACCAACAAAGCCTGGTTCTGCGACATGGAATTTTATGTCGATGAGCGCGTTCTGGTGCCGCGTTCACCGATTGGTGAACTGATTAGCCACCGCTTCTCCGGCATTTTGCACGACAAACCTCAGCACATCCTCGACATGTGTACCGGCAGCGGCTGTATTGCGATTGCCTGTGCTTATGCTTTCCCGGAAACGGAAGTGGACGCCGTGGATATTTCTGCAGACGCGCTGGCCGTGGCCGAGCGCAATATCGACACGCACGGTATCGAGAACTGGGTTACACCAATCCGTTCTGACCTGTTCCGTGAACTGCCGCCGCTGCAATACGACCTGATCGTCACGAACCCGCCGTACGTTGACGAAGAAGACATGTCCGATTTGCCGCAGGAATACCGCCACGAACCGGTGCTCGGTCTGGCCTCCGGCAGCGATGGCCTGAAACTGACCCGCCGCATTCTGGCCTGCGCGCCGGATTACCTGACCGATGACGGCGTGCTGATTTGTGAAGTGGGCAACAGCATGGTACATCTGATGGATCAATATCCTGAGATCCCGTTCACCTGGCTGGAGTTTGAAAACGGCGGTGACGGCGTCTTCATGCTGACTAAACAGCAACTGCTTGATTGTGCAGAAGAGTTCCGCGCTTACCGCGACTAAACACCCTGTTGACCGGCTGTTCGTCAGCCGGTCATTTTGCAAATAAACAACTTATTAATGGTTAAGGAGCCGTGATGGCAGGGAACAGTATTGGGCAGTTTTTCCGCGTCACCACCTTCGGCGAATCTCACGGTGTGGCACTCGGCTGCATCATTGACGGCGTACCGCCGGGCATCTCGCTGACAGAAGCAGATCTTCAACACGACCTCGACCGTCGTCGTCCGGGAACCTCGCGTTACACCACGCAGCGCCGTGAAGCGGATGAAGTCAAAATCCTGTCCGGCGTCTTTGAAGGCGTGACGACGGGCACCAGCATCGGCCTGATTATCCAGAATACCGATCAGCGCTCGCAGGATTACAGCGCGATCAAAGACGTATTCCGTCCAGGCCATGCCGATTACACCTACGAACAAAAATACGGCGTACGCGACTATCGCGGCGGCGGGCGTTCTTCTGCCCGTGAAACCGCAATGCGCGTGGCCGCAGGCGCGGTAGCGAAGAAATACCTGCTCGAAAAATTCGGCGTTAAAGTGCGCGGCTATATGTCCCAGATGGGCGACATTCACTGTGAACTGAAAGACTGGGATCTGGTCGAAACCAACCCGTTCTTCTGCCCGGATGAAAGCAAGCTGGAAGCGCTGGACGAACTGATGCGCGCGCTGAAAAAAGAAGGCGACTCGATAGGTGCCAAAATCACCGTGGTTGCCGAGCATGTGCCGGTTGGCCTTGGCGAGCCGGTATTCGACCGTCTTGATGCAGATCTGGCGCATGCGCTGATGAGCATTAACGCCGTGAAAGGCGTGGAAATCGGTGACGGTTTTGCCGTAGTCAGCAAACGTGGCAGCGAAAACCGTGACGAAATTACGCCAAACGGTTTTGAAAGCAACCATGCAGGTGGCATTCTCGGCGGGATCAGCAGCGGCCAGCCGGTGGTTGCGCATCTGGCGCTGAAACCGACGTCCAGCATCACCGTTCCGGGACGCACTATTAACCGTGAAGGCGAGCAGGTTGAGATGATCACCAAAGGCCGTCACGATCCGTGCGTGGGGATCCGCGCTGTGCCGATCGCCGAAGCCATGATGGCGATTGTACTGATGGATCACCTGCTGCGTCAGCGTGCCCAGAACGGCGACGTTCATTCCACCGTGCCACGCTGGTAAGCCTTCGATGAAATTCTTACGTAACGTTCCTGCGTTTAAAACCGCCTGCGCCAGTCTTCTGGCGCTTGCGCTTTGCGCACCGGCTATGGCGGCAACGCCCTGGCAGAAAATTACTCAACCGATTTCCGGCGCGCCGCAGGCAGTGGGAAGTTACGCCAACGGATGTCAGATTGGCGCACAACCTTTGCCGCTGAATTCACCAGATTATCAGGTAATGCGTACCGATCAGCGTCGTTATTTCGGCCAGCCAGATTTACTGGCGTTCATCACGCGACTCGGTACTCAGGCACAGCAAAAAGGGCTGGGTACCATGCTGGTCGGCGATATGGCGATGCCTGCGGGCGGGCGTTTTAGCAGCGGCCATGCCAGCCATCAGTCCGGGCTGGATGTGGATATCTGGCTGCAACTGCCGCGTCAGCGCTGGAGCGAGCAGATGCTGCTCAAACCACAGCCTATCGATCTGGTCAGTGCTAATGGCAAATCTATTGTGCCGAGCCAGTGGCAACCGCGTATCGAAACGCTGATCAAAATGGCCGCGCAGGATAAAGACGTGGTGCGTATTTTTGTGAATGCGGCGATCAAACAACAGCTTTGTCAGGATGCGGGTGCAGACCGTGAATGGCTGCACAAAGTGCGTCCGTGGTTTGGCCATCGTGCGCATATGCATGTGCGTCTGCGTTGCCCTGCGGGGAGCACCGAATGTGAAAATCAGGCTCCGCCTCCTCCGGGTGACGGATGTGGTGCCGAGCTGCAAAGCTGGTTCCTGCCACCGAAACCTTCGACAGGTAAACCGGTGAAATCTGAGCCACCTCCGCTGCCGCCAACTTGTCAGGCGCTGCTGGATAAACACGTTCTTTAACAACGTTTCAATACCTCTTCGCCACGTAAAGCGGGACTGATAGAAAAATGGACTGGTTGATTGTTGCCCCCTGGGTAGTAGGTGTTCTGTTTTTAGTAGCGTTAGTGGCGGGATTTATTGACTCAATCGCAGGCGGGGGCGGCCTTATCAGCCTGCCTGCATTGCTGGCAGCCGGGGTATCTCCGGCCCAGGCGATTGCAACCAACAAGCTTTCGGCGGTAGGCGGTTCTTTCTCCGCCAGCCTGTATTTCGTGCGCCGGAAAGTGGTGGATCTTAACGATCAGAAGCTCAACATTGCCTGCACGTTTGTGGGGTCTGTGCTGGGAGCGATCCTGATCCAGCGCTTACAGGCCGATATGCTGCGTCAGATCCTACCGCTGCTGATCATCTGCATCGGGCTGTATTTCCTGCTGACCCCGAAGCTGGGCGAAAGCGATCGCCAGCGACGTCTTTCTGCGCTGCCTTATGCGCTGGTCGGTGGCGGCTGCGTCGGGTTTTATGATGGCTTTTTCGGCCCCGGAGCCGGTTCGTTCTACGCATTAGGCTTTGTGACGTTATGCGGTTTTAACCTCGCTAAAGCTACGGCGCACGCCAAAGTTTTGAACTTCACCTCAAACTTTGGTGGTCTGCTGTTCTTCATTCTGGGCGGCAAAGTTGTCTGGGGATTAGGATTTGTGATGATGGCAGGGCAGTTTATCGGCGCGCGTCTCGGCGCACGCATGGTGCTCACCAAAGGCCAGAAGATGATCCGCCCGATGGTGGTGGTCGTTTCGGTGGTGATGAGCTGCAAACTGATTTATGACAATCATGGTGCAGAAATCCACCAGTGGTTAAGCCTGCATTTATAATGTCAGCAGCAGCAAAATGCTTGCCTGAAGTCATGAAAATACGCGTTTAAACAGGGGTATATTGTCGCCCCTGATCTTACTTTAATGAGTTTCACTGCAATTATGTCTGATTCGACTGCAACACATAACTATCATCAATTGATCGACATTTTTGATTCCTGCTTCTTTGAGGAATTTAACGTTCGCTTAGTGAAAGGCGACGAAGAACCGATCTATCTGCCTGCTGATGAACAAGAACCGTTTAACCGCATTGTGTTCGCACACGGTTATTACGCCAGTGGCATGCATGAAATTTCGCACTGGTGCGTGGCCGGTGCTGAGCGCCGCAAGCTGGTCGATTTTGGCTACTGGTACTGCCCCGACGGTCGTGACGCACAAACGCAAAGCGAATTTGAAAAAGTGGAAATCAAACCGCAATCTTATGAATGGCTGTTTTGCGCGGCGGCGGGTTTTAATTTCAACGTCAGCTGTGACAATCTGAGCGGCGATTGCGAGCCGGATCGCGTGGGCTTCCAGAATAAAGTCCGCGAAGAAGTGCTGCGCATGCTGGAGCAGGGCATTCCTGAAAGACCGGCGCGCTTTATTAAAGCGTTACAATCGTTTTACAATACGGCCCCTTTGACGCCTGCAGATTTCCCTGCATTGCAGCCGGTCGAATAAGAACTGAATACGAGAGGAAGAGTGATGATCGCAGAATTTGAAACGCGGATTTTAACGCTGATCGACGACATGGTCGAAAGCGCCAGCGACGATGAATTATTTGCCAGTGGCTATCTGCGAGGCCATCTGACCGTCGCGGTTGCCGAGGCGGAAGAGAATGGCGAACATACCGCCGAAGCGCTGAAAATTCGTGTTCAGGATGGGCTGGATAAAGCCATTAAAGTCGGAGAACTTTCGCCGCGCGATCAGCTTCTCGTGCAGGGGATGTGGGAAAATCTCTATCAGGCTTCCCTGCCAAACTAATCTTCTTTTCGGTAAAAATAAGCGCAGTAGCGGATTAACCGGCTGCGCTTTTTTATTGCCTGAGAAAGAGCAAATTATTGCGATTCGACCGGACGGCCTTTCAGCAATTTTCTGACCCACATACGGTTTGGATTGAGAGCTGCCAGCGTTTCGCTGTCCAGAGGTATGGGCTCACCGGCGATTTGCGCGGCCAGAATTTCTGCTCCAAGCGGCGCGGAACTCAGTCCGCGTGAGCCGAGCGCGCCAAACAGGAACAGATTTTCGTATACCGGTGCAGGCGCAACCGGACGGTTGCGCTTAACATCCAGATCGAGCTTTTGATAGCTTTCCAGCAGCGCGTCGTAATCAGACACGGAACCAATCATCGGCAGGTGATCGCGTGTTGCACAGCGTACGCCGTTGCGGGCTTCACCTTCACGGACATCCACGTCATGCGGCCATTGCTGTTGTGGCAGACAGTTAATCAGGCGCTGACGGTTTTCCTGCTGATCGTCTTCGCGGTAAACCGTACATTTATCGGCGCGATGATAGCTGGCACCGATGCAATGATGCTGGTTCTGCGGGCTGACTGGCGTCATATAACCGTCGTAACACAGCACCTGCTTCAGCTTGCTCAGCGCCGGTGTGGTCGGAATATGTGAAACCTGACCGCTGACCGCGTAAACCGGGAGTTTTTCACTCTGGGTGAAATCAGTGATATCCGCGCCGTTTGCCAGCACCACGGCCTGATGACGGGTTTCATGTCCGTCAGCAAACTTCAGCGTCCAGTTTTCGTTAGCATCGCGGCTTAACGCCGTGACCCGCTGACGATAATGCACCGCTAATCCCTGCGTTTGCGCCAGTGCGAGCAGCGAGGCGGTCAGTTCCGCCGGACACAACCATGCACCGAGCGGATACGTGATGCCGCCGCTGCCGCACGGCAATCCGCACAACGCTTCTACATTTTCTTCGCTCAGCCCCTTTGCCAGTTCTTCCGGCCAGCCACCTTTGAGTATGCCGTCAATTTTGCCCTGACTTTTTTCGTCATAACCGAGCTGCGTCACGCCGCTCCAGCCGTGGTCGAAAGGTACATCCTGCTTTTCCAGCTGCGCATACTGACGGCGGGCGAAGGTGAAGGCGTGCGCAAAGAAATTTTCCAGTGTGTCGCCACGGCCATTGAGCAGCGGATAAACAGCGCCCTGACGGTTACCGGATGCGCCAAGCGCCGGTTTTTCATCGGCGCAGTACAGCGTTACGGCATAACCACGACGCAAAAGCGCCAGCGAAAGTACGGCACTGGCGACGCCGCCGCCAAGAATCGCAAATTCAGTGGCATTTTTAGCGGGCGGGCGGAAATACCACGGCGCAGGATGAGGAATATCAATTCCTGCAGGCAGAACGCCGGATAACATATGCCGCTTTTCACCGAATCCGGGCACTTTTGCGATGTCAAAACCCGCGTCCTGCAATCCGCGGCGTACAAAACCGGCCACGGTGAAAGTGGCGAACGTTCCCTGCGGGCGGGTCATTTTGGCCATCGAACGGAAAAGTTCTTCCGTCCACATGTCCGGATTCTTTGATGGCGCAAATCCGTCCAGAAACCAGGCATCGACCTGCTGATTCATACTCGTGTCACATGCGGGCAGCAGGGTAGTCACATCGCCGAACCACAGATCGAGGGTAATACGTCCGTCCGCCAGCAGAAGGCGATGGCAGCCGGAAAAAGCCATCGGCCATTGTTCGCAAAGTTGTGCTGAATACGCGGCGAGTTCCGGCCATTGCCTATGCGCTGTCGCCAGATCACGGGCAGACAGCGGGAATTTCTCGTAGCTGATGAAATGCAGGCGTTGCAGGGTGGCGTCGGGATGTTCCTCGCCAAAAGCGTCGAAGGCCTGCCACAGTGACAGAAAGTTCAGGCCAGTGCCAAAACCAGTTTCGGCAATGATGCAAAGCGGGCGAGGATGGGCGGAAAAACGCGCCGGAAAATGGTTGCCGTTGAGAAAAACATGACGTGTTTCCAGCAGGCCGCTCTGATTGGAAAAATAGACGTCATCAAAATGTCGGGAAACAGGTGTACCCTGTTCGTTCCAGCTTAATTCAGCGGGCGTGATCGGGCTGTGGCTCACGTGAAACTCTCTCAGTTCAAGGCGATGCCGGAGTTTAACGCTGCGTTTGACCTCGCGCAAATTTACCGCGATTTACATAAGGAATTGCTGATCGGACTTGTTCGGCGTACAACTGTACGCTAGAGTGCGTGACGAAATCCCAAATGGTGAATAGTACAAGAGGTATTAAATGAAACGTGCAGTGATTACTGGCCTGGGTATCATCTCGAGCATCGGTAACAACAAGCAGGAAGTTCTTGCATCTCTGCAGGAAGGTCGCTCTGGGATCACCTTCTCGCAAGAGCTGAAAGATGCCGGGATGCGTAGTCACGTCTGGGGTGATGTCAAATTAGACACCGCAGGCCTTATCGATCGTAAGATTGTGCGTTTCATGAGTGATGCCTCGATCTACGCTTACCTGTCCATGCAACAGGCGATTGAAGACTCCGGTCTGACACCTGAAATGGTCTCCAACGAACGTACCGGCCTGATTGCAGGTTCCGGCGGCGGTTCTCCACGCAACCAGGTTGCGGGTTCTGACGGCATGCGTGCCAAAGGCCTGCGCGGCGTTGGCCCTTACATGGTGACCAAAGCGATGGCTTCCGGCGTTTCTGCCTGCCTGGCAACTCCGTTCAAAATTCGTGGCGTTAACTATTCCATCAGCTCTGCCTGTGCAACCTCTGCTCACTGCATCGGTAACGCGGTAGAAATGATTCAGCTCGGCAAACAGGACGTTGTCTTTGCCGGTGGCGGTGAAGAACTGTGCTGGGAAATGGCGTGTGAGTTTGACGCGATGGGCGCATTGTCCACCAGCTACAACGAAACCCCTGAAAAAGCTTCCCGTACCTACGACAAAGCGCGTGACGGTTTCGTCATTGCAGGCGGCGGCGGTATGGTCGTGGTTGAAGAGCTGGAACACGCTCTGGCACGTGGCGCACACATCTACGCAGAAATCGTTGGCTACGGCGCAACGTCTGACGGCGCAGACATGGTAGCTCCATCTGGCGAAGGCGCAGTGCGTTGCATGAAAATGGCAATGAACGGCGTGGATACCCCAATCGATTACGTTAACGTTCACGGGACTTCTACCCCAGTCGGCGACGTGAAAGAACTGGGTGCAATCCGTGAAGTGTTCGGTTCCAAAACCCCGGCACTGTCTTCCACCAAAGCCATGACCGGTCACTCTCTGGGTGCCGCGGGCGTGCAGGAAGCTATCTACACCTTGCTGATGGCTGAACACGGTTTCATCGCGCCAAGCATCAACATCGAAAACCTCGATGAGCAGGCAGAAGGCATGGACATCATCACTAAACCGACTCAGCGTGAGCTGACGACTGTGATGTCCAACAGCTTCGGCTTCGGTGGCACCAACGCCACTCTGGTGATGCGTAAGCTGAAAAACGACAAATAATTCCTGTCGTTAAGCTAAAAATAAAGCCTGCTTTCGAGCGGGCTTTTTTACGTCTGTTGTTTATCCCTTCTGTTATATCTCAACAATTCAGGTACAATTTCGCCGCTTATTATTTTCACCTTGTTGACATAATGCTCTCACTCCAACGCCTTCATCACCGACATCGGCACTTCCCGGCCTGGCTGGGTATTGTGGCGATTTTGATGTTGTTTATCGCACCGGTGGTTTCTAAATCACGGGTGGCTGAGGGTGCGCAGCACATGATGATGCCCGGAATGGTGATGTCCGATATGGACATGCCTGACGGGGAAATGGCTGATATGGGGGGGGCAGACACCGAAACATCAGGTGAACATTGCCATCCGCAAGCCTGTAAAACGGCGCAACATGACACCGTGAAAGGGCTGATTTCCGGCGACATGAGCGATGCTGCCTGCGGTTATTGTGTGCTGCTGGCGCATTTACCGCTGCTCGGTTTGCAGGCCATGCCGATGCTCTGGTCGCTGGAGCTTTCCAGCCGTGCGCCTCCGCGTTCTCTCAAACAACGTTATGTACCTTCGCTGTTCTTTACCGATTCACAACCCCGCGCTCCGCCTGTTTTCTGATCTTCCCTTTTTAAGCCATTTCTTTTCAGGTTAACGACGATTTTTCGGCGTTAGCGATGTGCTATTTGAAATTCAGGAAATCAGATTTATGAACCAGCCTGCAAACCTGCGTGCAAACGCAGGGGAAAAACTGTCTGCGCAAACCGCGTTTCTCGCCCTGTTGCGGCGTCTGCATTTTTATATTGGTCTGTTTGTCGGGCCGTTTATTTTTGTCGCTGCGCTGACCGGCACGCTGTATGTGCTGACGCCGCAGCTCGAAAATTACCTGTACTCGGACGCGCTATTCACCGATTCACAGGGCGCATCACAGCCGCTTTCACGTCAGATCGCGTCGGCGAAAAAAGTGGCAGGGGTAAATCCAAAAATTTATGCCGTCAGACCTGCGCCGGAACGCGGAGATACCACGCGGGTGATGTTTTCTGATCCGCAACTGGGCGCATCCAAAAGCCGGGCAATATTCATCGACCCGGTGACGCTGGCGGTAAAAGGCGACATGACAGTTTACGGAACCAGCGGGATTCTGCCATTCCGCACCTGGCTGGATGATTTACATCGCGGGCTGTTACTGGGCGATATTGGCCGCGTGTACAGTGAACTGGCCGCCTCATGGTTATGGGTAGCCGCGCTGGGCGGTGTCGCGCTCTGGTTCACCGGACGCCGAAAACTCCGTACGTCACGCAAACTGAGCGAAAAAATTGAAAAGCAGCAGCGCAGCCGCCACTGGCACAGCACGCTGGGCGTGATTCTGCTGGCAGGACTGTTGTTCTTTTCCGCAACGGGGCTGACGTGGTCGCAGTGGGCAGGGGACAATATTGGTGTCTTGCGTGCCTATATGGGCTGGATGACACCGGCGGTCAAAACCAGTTTATCTCCTGAGTCAGTGGCTGCTCCTGCAAATGAACATGCAGAGCATCATGCGCATATGGATGAGATGCCGGATATGCCTGGCATGAATATGTCAGGAGACAAGATGCCCGCCTTACCGGCTGCCGTGGCGGTTTCCGCACTCACTTTCGATGGCGTTGTTCAGGCGGCAAGGGCGTCAGGTATTGAGGCGCACCGGATAGAAATCCGCCCGGCTTATACTGCCGATAAAGCGTGGACGGTGACGGAAGTTGACCGCAGCTGGCCGACACAGGTTGATGCGGTTTCGGTCGATCCGGTTTCATTACAGATTACCGACCACGTGCGTTTTGCGGACTTCCCTCTGCTGGCGAAACTCACGCGCTGGGGCGTTGATGCTCACATGGGCATCCTGTTTGGCATCTGGAATCAGGTCATTCTGGTTATCTTTGGCACCGGGCTTTGCGCGATGATTGCCTGGGGATACCGGTTGTGGTGGCTGCGCCGTCAGGGCGACGTCGGCAGCAGCAGCCCGGCCATCACCTTGTTGCAAACCTGGAAACGGGTGCCTTTTGCCTTGCAATGCCCGATAGCGCTGGTCACTCTGGGTTTAGCAATTTCCTTGCCGGTCATGGGCGGCAGCCTGCTGATATTCCTGCTGATTGATATCGTGCGCTGGCAGCATCAGAAAAAGGCGCTGAAAACGGCTTCAGCCCTGAGCTGAATTCGGGCTTTTTAAGCCGAACTCTCTTCCGGCGCTGCAATATTTGCAGCGCCGGTTTTTTATTTGCGCGATGCCTCGGGGAAATCATTTTTGGAGTGGCAGCGATTAATTTCTTCGGGTAACGTCAGCGCATCGGATAACCGGCTTTTTAATTAAGAAGAACCATGCTTATAACGGCTTTCAGCACAGTTTTTAAACCCTTTCTACGCGACAGATTCTTGCATCTTCTGGTGTTGCTGGGCGTCGTCCTGACGCTGTTCCAGACTGAGAAAATCATGCAGTTTCCGCTGTTCGTGGACTGGGACACCATCATCACCTTGCTCGGCCTGCTGATGCTGACCAAAGGCGTGGAAGTCAGCGGCTACTTTGATTTTGTTGGCCGCAAGATGATCAATGCCATCGACAATGAACGTCGGCTGGCACTGTTTCTGGTGATGGCGGCGGCGGTGCTTTCCACGTTTATGACCAACGATGTGGCACTGTTTATCGTGATCCCGCTGACGATTACGTTGAAAAAACTGACGTCGCTGCCGGTTACGCGGCTGATTATCTTTGAAGCGCTGGCGGTGAATGCCGGATCCTTACTCACGCCGATTGGCAATCCGCAAAATATCCTCTTATGGAATAAATCCGGCCAGTCATTCCTGCATTTTATCGGGCAAATGGCTCCGCTGGCGCTGGTAACGCTGGTTGCATTGCTGATTGTCACCGGCTTTTGTTTCCCGTCGCGCAGCCTTAAAAAAACGGCGAACAATCAGGGCTATCCGTTTCAGAAACGCCTTTTAGCCAGCTGCGGCGTGCTGTATGTCGTGTTTATTGCCTGCGTGGATCTGGGGCTGGCGCTGTACGGCTTACTGGCTGTGATTTTGTGTTTTCTGCTGCTGGCGCGAAAAGTCCTGCTGCGGATCGACTGGCCGCTGATCCTGGTGTTTATCGTGATGTTTATCGATGTACGCCTGATTGTCGGATTAGACGTTTTACAGCCGGTCTTCGCGCGAATTAACGGGCTGCCGGATTACGGACACTATCTGCTGAGCATCGGTTTATCTCAGGTGATCAGCAACGTTCCGGCGACAATCCTGATGATCAACTACCTGCCTTCCGGCCCGTTACTCGCTTACGCTGTGAACGCCGGTGGCTTTGGTCTGGCGATGGGATCGCTGGCTAATCTGATTGCGCTGCGCATGGCGAATGACCGAAAGATCTGGCTGAAATTTCACTTTTACTCTTTCCCGTTTCTGCTCTTCAGCGGTCTTACTGGCTGGTTCCTGCTTCCGTTAGTCAGCTGATCGCGCCGGTATCGAGAGCCGCCAGCCGGTTAACGGCGAAGGTGATTTCAGCGGGCGTAAGGGCAGAAAAGCCCAGAAGCCAGCCATCACGATGCAGCGCATACGGTTCGCTCTGATTGAGAAACAGCGGTGAAAGCCGCGGTGTTTCAACCCCCGCTTTTGCGGCCAGTGCGCTGAGGCGCTGCTCTTGTCCTGCGGGCAAATGCGCCGCAAGCTGTAAGCCTCCGGCTGCAACCTGCGGGGTCAGCCAGTCAATTTTTTGCCGGATTTGCTCCAGCAGATGATCGCGGCGGCTGTGATAAAGCTGACGGGAAAGACGCAGGTGCGAGGCGAAATGGCCGCTTTGCATAAATTCAGCCGTCACCGCCTGCATGAGCTGTGAAGAATGGCCGTCACTGACGGTGCGCAGCGTCACCATCGGTGCGACAAGTGACGGAGGCAGCACGATATAAGCCAGACGCAGCGACGGGAATAAAACCTTCGAGAAGGTGCCCAGATAAATAACCTGCTGATGCTTATCCAGCCCCTGCATGGCCGGAAGCGGGCGTCCGTCGTAATGCAGTTCGCTGTCGTAATCATCCTCGATGATCCAGCTTTCGTGACGTCTGGCGTAATCCAGCAAATGCAGGCGTCGGGGCAGACTCAGGCTCACGCCCGTGGGGTAATGGTGAGAAGGCGTGAGATAGATCAGGCGCGGCGAAGGAGAGTCGGCAGCAGGATTGATGCCCTGTTCATCCACCGGTAATGCACAAAGTCGCGCGCCGGCGCTGGTAAACGCATTACGCGCTCCCGGATAACCGGGTTCCTCAAGCCAGACCGTATCGTTGGGATCAATCAGCAACATCGACAGCAGTTGCAGCGCCTGCTGGGAACTGGTGGTGATCATGATGTGATCAGCGGAACACCGCACACCGCGTGACTGTTGCAGATAACCGGCAATCGCCTGGCGAAGGGGCGAATATCCCTGCGGATCGCCATAACCCAGCAAACGTTCGCCGTGCGTGCGCAGCTGTTTAGCGGTGATTTGCTTCCAGACTTTCAGGGGAAACGCGCGTAAATCCGGGGAGCCCGCTGCAAAAGCCTTGGGGAACAGCGGGTCGTTGCAGCCGCCGGTTGCCACAATATTCCGGCCACGTGCTGAAAGCGTGGAAAGTTTCGCTGGTGCGCTGCCGTTCGCACGCGGTGCGGAAGGGCGGGGAAGCGACTGGCTGACGAACGTGCCTTTTCCGGTCTGGCGCTGCAAATACCCTTCGGCCTCAATCTGCGCATAGGCTGCTTCCACTGTAATACGTGAGAGTTTTAAATCGGCAGCCAGCATTCGTGAAGAAGGAAGCCGCTGCCCGACAGCCAGCGCACCGGTATTAATGGCCTGCCGCAGAACCGTGCAAAGCCGGTCGCGCAGACCGGGCATTTCGCCCGCGTTTTCAAAAAGAGTAAACAGTGCTGACGGTTGAGGCAGGATAGTCATAATGGGTCTTATTGATGGACGTAAATTGGTATTAATCATAAGGCCAAAACAAGAGATGATGGACCTGTTTTCAACACAGTAAATTGCAGAGGAAAATTTTATGTCACAGAGGTCTTATGTTCTGGCTTACGAACCGCCTTCTCCCGAAGTCAGCGCAGCCTATTTACAGTCAAAACTGAGCTTTTATACCGATGCCGCGGATGTGGCAGCCGATTTACAAAATGGCGTGACCGGCATTGTGGTTATTGATACCCGTTCTGCTGAACATTATGCGCGCGGTCATGTGCCCGGTGCGGTCAGTTTTCCGCATAAAAATATGACGGCAGAAAGCACCCTCGGCCTAAATAAAGACGTCGTGTATGTGACGTATTGCGACGGGATTGGCTGTAACGGTTCTACGCAGGGCGCGTACAAACTGGCGAAGCTGGGGTTTCGCGTGAAAGAAATGATCGGCGGGCTGGATTTCTGGACTCGTGACCGGCATCCGGTCGAGAAAGGCGAAGCGCGCGGAGTTTATCCGGCGGACTCCGCCCCTGAAGATTGCGGCTGTGCGTGAGCAGCGTCTTAAAAGACCGCCCACAGTAGCAATACGACGACCACAAAAGCGATAAACACTAACGGTTTGCCGCCGAGCGCTTGCATGGAAGGCGGCAACATGGCCACGAAAGGATTCATGATCGGCTGCGGATCGGTACGTGAGACGGTGGTAAAGCTGTCATCGATGTCTTCCGCGTGCGGGGAGCGGTCAACGCGCTGGCTGAACAGTACGCCAATCAGGTCACTGACCTGAACCGGCGTCAGCGGCGTGGATAACGTCGCGCTGAAACGGTTTTCGACATACTCGGTGAGCTGACGTATTTCATGCGTGCTGGCCGGTTGTTTCAGTACACTCAGCAGTGTTGTCAGCGTCGGCGCAGTGGTTTGCTGGCTGAGTGACGCTTTTACCTGCATGAACTGGCTTAACAGCTGAAAATGCTTAGCCGGGATCGAATCGCCGACTTTTACGCCCACCAGATTGAACAGTTCCTGCCAGACTTTGACCGGCGCTTCACCGGTAGCCGCGCTGAGACGTGTGACCAGTTGTTGCAGGCTGTTATGTTCCGCAGGCAGCAGGGGGCGATCGGTGACCGGCGTCTGCTGAGGTTGTGGAATATTCATCTGGCGTGTCTGGATCAGATCCAGCACTTGCTGAAGCTGCGGATGCGTCAGCTGGCTCAGAACAGTATGACCAAAGTTCTGGCGAATAAAATCACTGACGGCCTGACGATTATTGCCCTGCGGCAACAGCTCGGTCAGCTGCAACATCAGCTGGCGGGTCGCGTGGCTGTCCTGCGCCTGAGTCAGTTTCCCCTGCAACAACGTTTGCGCCTGAGGAAATTGTGATGAGGTGATTTCCGCACCATGAGGCAGCGAAAGATCGTGGCGCAGGTTGGCCCAGATCTCAGCAGATTTTATGGGAGTCAGCGCCATCAGTTTCACAATCAGCTTTTCCAGCGTGGTGCGCTGTGCCGGTGTGAGCGGTAATTCGCCTCCCGGTTTAACCGGAACGGTCTGACCCTGGGGCTGTGTTCTGTTTTCGCCAACCGGCATGCCCGGGCCGCTCAAAGGTTGCATATCACCGTCCTTCGCTGGAAATTTAAACGTCGCTTGATGAGTAAGCGCGGCGCAAAGCGCAGAAGCGCCTCATCATACCTGCAAAGTGTTTTAACCGACACCGTGAATAGCAGCCCGGTGAACATTCATGAGGATATTGTTTCTGAAAACGGTGGGTAAAAACATCTTACTGTACGCAAAAGCGTAAAAGGGGAAGGTGCCATCCCCCTGAACGGGGGATGGCAGAGAGGTTTAACGCGTTTCTTTGTGCCGTTCGCCGGATGTGCGGCCAAACAAAGGCTTACGCAGACGCTGTGCAAGGATAACCCCGACCAGCGTGATGCCGCCGCCGATCAGATGGTAGCTTTGCAGGTGTTCATGCAGGAACAACACCGCAATTATTGCTGTGAAAATGGGTGACAGGTTCATGAAAATAGAGGCTTTGTTCGCGCCGAGGCGGATAACGCCCTGTATCCACAAAAAAGGCGCAATGATTGACGCGGGGATCCCCGCGAAAACCACCAGCGGAATATTGTGTATGGTCAGGCTGACATCTTTCGCCATCAGGAAGTTAGGCAGCAACAGTAAGACGCCGAAAATTATCTGCACATACAACGACTGCCAGTTCGGCAGCGGGATCGCCCATCGTTTGGTCAGGACGCCATACAGCGCGTAGGACGCCGATGCGGCAAACATCATCAGCTCACCGGTGCCGATACCGTGTTGCAGCAACTGCGCCGGATCCCCCGCACTGACCAGCCAGATTAATCCGCTGAGAGAAACAATGCTGCCCACGGCCACACCGACCGTCGGTACCACGCTCAACATAAACAAGCTAATCAGAACGGTCAGCAGCGGGATCAGGGAGTTAAGGATCCCCATAAACAGGGCGCTGACGCTGTGCGCGGCGTAATACGCCAGGCTCTGATAAAGCACCATTCCGAGCAGGCCAAGGATCAGCAGTTTCCACCAGTTTTGTCTGACGGCTTGCAGGTTACGCAGAACGCCGGGCAGGACAAAAGGCGTTAGCGTCACCAGCGCCAGAAGCCAGCGGTAGAAAGAGATAGCAGCCGGGTCTATCGTACCTGAGGCTGCCTTGCTGACGACCGCATTCAGTGACCAGATCAGCACGGCCAGCAGCGGAAAAAGTACATTCATTGGAAATTGTCTCTGAGTAAATCGTAACGCAAGTGTACGATTGTCTTATTTGTTAGAGATAACGATAATCAGACAACTGTTCACGCAATTAAGACAATTGCAGTATCGCTCACAGACAATAGGGTTTTATGCCAACTCCACGTGCTTCATCTCAGCATTCGTCGTCTCCCCGCTATTATCCGCCGTTGCCGGAAAAAGTGCCGGTGACACTGTTGTTTCGCGGCGAGATTGTTGAAGGGAATTCCGAGTATGTTCAGCATTCACATCCGTGGAGCCAGATTATCTGCGTGAAGTCCGGCGTTCTGGCGATGCTGGTCGGGGGGAAGCGCTATCTGGCACCACGCGAGTTTGCGATCTGGGTGCCCGCCGGCGTGGAGCATTCCAGTTATAACCGCAAAACGACGCGATTTTGTGCGATTGATATCGCTCCGGCGCTGAATCAAGATCTGCCTTCCACGCCGTGTTTGCTGACGCCGACGGCCATTTTCAATGCAATCGCTGATGACTGCTTTTCGCGCAATATGTCGGAGCCGGTCACTGAAGCGGACCTGCGCATGTGTCGCGTGCTGCTGGATCAAATCAGTCTGGCACCGCGTCAGAATACCTATCTGCCCACTTCCGAAGATAAATTGCTCTCGCCGGTGTTGAGTGCGCTGGAAAAAAATCCGGCGGATAATACGCCGCTGGCGCAATGGGCGACGCAGGTTTATACCACCGAACGGACGCTTTCGCGCCGCTGCCAGCAGGAGTTAGGCATGGGATTTGCGCAGTGGCGTCAGCGGTTGCGCTTTCTGCATGCCATCTCGTTGTTAGAGCAGGGTAAAACCGTACATGAGATTGCGCTGGATGTAGGATATAGCTCGGCGTCGGCGTTTATTGCCATGTTCCAGCACATTTCCGGCACCACGCCACAACGTTTTCGTAACGACAGGTAAACCCGGTTGGGATCTCATTTCATATCGTGGCAAAATCAGTGTCCTCTTTATTTTCTATTCTTTCTTAGGCCTTGCTGCCGGAGACAAACGTGAAAATCCTGGTTGATGAAAATATGCCGTATGCCGTCGAGCTTTTTAGCCGGCTGGGGAACGTGCAGGCCGTGCCTGGCCGCCCAATTCCACAAGATGCGCTCAATGATGCTGACGCGCTTATGGTGCGGTCCGTGACGAAAGTGAACGAAAGTTTGCTGGCAGGAAAACCGGTGAAATTTGTAGGTACCGCAACAGCGGGTACCGATCACGTTGATGACGCATGGCTTGCCACGCAGGGTATTGGCTTCTCGGCGGCGCCGGGTTGCAATGCGATTGCGGTAGTGGAATATGTCTTTTCTTCGCTCCTGATCCTTGCGCAGCGCGATGGTTTTCAGCTGCGCGACAAAACGGTCGGGATCATAGGCGTCGGTAATGTGGGTTCGCGCCTGAACGCCCGTCTGGAAGCGCTGGGTGTCCGTACGCTGCTTTGCGATCCGCCGCGCGCCGATCGTGGCGATGCCGGTGAATTCTGGCCGCTGGAAAAACTGGTCGCCGAAGCCGATATTCTGACGTTCCATACTCCGCTGAACATGTCAGGCCCTTATGCCACGCATCATCTGGTCGACGCGGATTTACTGGCGCGTCTGCCGGGTGACCGTATTCTGATTAACGCCTGCCGTGGTGAAGTTGTCGACAACGCCGCGCTGCTTGAAGCACTTAACGGCAGCAAAAAACTGACCGCCGTGCTGGATGTCTGGGAACCGGAACCTGATTTATCGCTGGCGCTGCTGGATAAAGTCGCCATCGGGACGGCGCACATTGCCGGTTACAGTCTGGAAGGCAAAGCACGTGGCACCACGCAGGTTTTCGAAGCGTTCAGCCAGTTCATCGGACAACCGCAAACCGTGCCGCTGGAATCCTTACTTCCTGCTCCGGAATTTGCCGAAGTGATGCTCAGTGGCGCGCTCAGCGAAGCCAAACTGCTGCGGCTCATCCACTTAGTGTATGATGTGCGCCGCGATGACCGGCCTTTGCGCCGTGTGGCCGGGAAACCGGGCGAATTCGATAAGCTGCGTAAGTTCTACGAAGAACGTCGTGAGTGGTCTTCTTTGCGGGTGATTTGCGACGATGCAGCAACTGCTGATGTGCTGAAAAAACTGGGCTTTAACAGCGTTACGGGCTAAGCCTTAACGCGCCCTTAAGCTTTTTAGCCTACAGTGACGCGATAACTATTTGAAAGCAGGGCGGTGATTATTCATCGCCCCTTGTATTTTGTACTTTTATTTCTGGAGAATACCAACATGTCTGATGGCTGGAATATTGCGCTGCTTGGCGCGACGGGTGCAGTCGGTGATGCGTTACTGGAATTATTGGCTGATCGTCAGTTCCCGGTTGGTGAGCTCTTCCCGCTGGCCAGCGACCGCAGTGCGGGTCAGACCGTGCGCTTTAATGGCAAAAGCCTGCGCGTGCAGCTGGCATCCGGGTTTGACTGGTCCCAGGTTCAGCTGGCGTTCTTTGTTGCCGGTACCGAAGCCTCGACATTGTATGCCGAAGAAGCCGCCAATCAAGGGTGTCTGGTGATTGACAGCAGCGGTCTGTTCTCACTCGAAAACGATATTCCGCTGGTGGTGCCGGGCGTGAACCCGGACGCGCTGTCCCATTATCGTAACCGTAATATCGTGGCGGTTGCTGACAGCCTGACCAGCCAGCTTCTGACGGCGATCAAGCCGCTGACCGAACAGGCCGGTCTTGCCCGCCTGCACGTCACTTCTCTGCTCTCTGTTTCCGCGCTTGGCAAAGCCGCCGTGGACGATCTGGCCGGGCAAAGCGCCCGTCTGCTCAACGGTATCCCGGCAGAAGAAGGTATTTTCACTAAGCAGCTGGCGTTTAACCTGTTGCCGCTGGTGAGTGACGAAGAGGGCAGCGTTCTTCAGGAACGTCGTCTGGTCGATCAGGTTCGCAAAGTTCTGCAAAATGACGGTCTGCCAATTTCCGTCAGCTGTGTGCAGTCACCGGTATTTTATGGCCATGCGCAGGTTGTGCATCTTGAAGGTTTGCGTCCGCTGTCTGCGGACGAGGCGCGTACTGAACTCGAACGTATCGATGATATCAGCCTCAGCGAAGAAGATGATTTCCCGACACAGGTCAGCGACGCTTCCGGTAACGCGAATCTGAGCATCGGTTGTATCCGCAATGACTACGGCGTGCCTGAATTACTGCAATTCTGGTCAGTGGCTGACAACGTGCGTTTCGGCGGTGCCCTGATGGCGGTTGAGACCGCAGAAAAACTGATTAACGAATACTGGTACTGATAATGTCCGATGATGTAATTGCTGACGTCGCGGCTCCGGTTGTTGCGGGTCGCGTAGCGTTAGGCATTGAGTACAACGGCAGTGAATATTATGGCTGGCAGAGACAGCAGGGCGCGGCGAGCGTCCAGGAATGTCTGGAAAAAGCCCTGAGCCGCGTGGCGGATGCGTCAATTGTGGTGCTCTGCGCCGGGCGTACCGACGCGGGTGTCAGTGCCACCGGGCAGGTGGTGCATTTCGATACGCCGGTTTTGCGCAAAGATGCCGCATGGACGATGGGCGTCAATACCCATCTGCCGAAAGATATTGCCGTGCGCTGGTGTGCCAGTGTTCCTGAAGATTTTCATGCACGCTTCAGCGCCACGGCACGCCGTTATCGCTACGTAATTTACAATAATCGCTACCGTTCGGCGATTTTGCATACCGGTGTGACGCACGTCCACATGCCGCTTGATGTGGAAAAAATGCAACTCGCCGGGCAGGCATTGCTCGGGGAAAACGATTTTACGTCGTTCCGTGCGTCCCAGTGCCAGTCGCGCACGCCCTGGCGTTATGTGATGCATCTGAATGTCAGCCGCCACGGTAATTATGTGGTGGTCGATATCAAGGCGAACGCCTTTGTACATCATATGGTGAGAAATATTGTTGGCAGCCTGGTCGAAATCGGTGCAGGAAATCAGCCGGTAGGCTGGATGGCAGAATTGCTGGCAGCGAAAGATCGCAATCTGGCTGCGGCGACCGGAAAACCGGAAGGGTTGTATCTGGTATCTGTTGATTATCCTGAGAAATTTGCATTACCTCAGGTCAATATGGGCCCCTTGTTCCTGGAAGATTAGGGAACAGTACACGTGATTTTTACGCCACGTTTTTAAGAATACATGGGACGGTAAATCAAATGAGTTTTATCCACTTTATTATTGATTTTATTCTTCATATTGATGTGCATTTAGCGGAGCTGGTTGCGCAGTATGGCATCTGGGTTTACGGGATTTTGTTCCTGATCCTGTTTTGTGAAACGGGTCTGGTGGTGACGCCGTTTTTACCGGGCGACTCGCTGCTGTTTGTGGCTGGCGCGCTGGCGGCATTGCCGGGTAATGACATTAACGTACATGTGATGGTGTTGCTGATGGCAATTGCGGCGATCCTCGGCGATGCGGTGAACTACACTATCGGACGGGTGTTTGGTGAGCGGCTGTTCAGCAATCCGGATTCGAAAATTTTCCGTCGCAGTTATTTAGACAAAACGCACAAGTTTTACGAGAAACATGGCGGCAAAACGATTATTCTTGCGCGCTTCGTGCCAATCGTCCGGACTTTTGCGCCGTTTGTAGCGGGTATGGGGCATATGTCCTACCGACACTTTGCGGCCTATAACGTGATTGGTGCGCTGATTTGGGTGCTGCTGTTTACCTACGCGGGCTACCTGTTTGGCGATCTGCCAATTGTTCAGGAAAATCTGAAATTACTGATTGTTGCCATCATCGTGGTTTCTATTCTGCCGGGTGTGGTAGAAGTCTGGCGGCACAAACGCGCAGCGGCGAAAGAAAAGCGTCAGCAGGATTAATCTGCGGCGATTTTTTGCGCAAGCGCTTTAAAATTTAAGACATTAAACCAGAGGGTGGACCAGTTTTTTATCCACAGTGTCTGGCCGTTATGGTTTAATGAGCGACAATTTATGGTCTGTTCCTGCGAACAACCCTTCTGCAATGCGGTGTGTGAGGTTTTTTGACACTCCGTGCGCAGGCGTATTTGGGTAGGTTTCAGGGGACTTGTTACAGCATGAACAGCGGACTGGCTTCGGCCGGGTTCAAACAGAAAGGTTATCGATGAGCTGGATTGAACGAATTCTTAGTAAGAGCACTGACTCGCAAACCCGTAAGGCAAGTATTCCTGAGGGCGTCTGGACTAAATGTGACAGCTGCGGGCAGGTTCTTTACCGCGCCGAGCTTGAGCGCAACCTCATGGTTTGCCCTAAGTGTGACCACCATATGCGTCTTACCGCGCGTATGCGTCTGTCCACTTTCATGGACGAGGGTAGTGAGGTTGAATTAGGCAGCGAGCTTGAGCCTAAAGATGTTCTGAAGTTTAAAGATTCCAAAAAATACAAAGATCGTCTGGTTGCTGCACAGAAAGAAACCAACGAAAAAGACGCCCTGATCGTCATGAAAGGCACGCTGTTCGGTATGCCAATCGTGGTAGCTTCTTTTGAATTTGCCTTCATGGGCGGTTCAATGGCGTCGGTGGTGGGGGCTCGCTTTGTGCGTGCCGTTGAACAGGCGATGGAAGATAACTGCCCGCTGGTATGCTTCTCTGCCAGTGGCGGTGCGCGTATGCAGGAAGCGCTGATGTCGCTGATGCAGATGGCGAAAACCAGCGCCGCATTGGCGAAATTGCAGGAACGCGGTCTGCCGTACATTTCTGTATTGACTGACCCGACCATGGGTGGCGTTTCTGCCAGCCTGGCAATGCTGGGTGACATCAACGTCGCTGAGCCGAAAGCGCTGATCGGTTTCGCCGGTCCACGTGTTATCGAGCAAACAGTTCGTGAAAAGCTGCCGCCGGGCTTCCAGCGCAGTGAATTCCTGATTGAGAAAGGCGCGATTGATATGATCGTGCGTCGTCCGGATATGCGCGCCAAACTCGGCAGCGTTCTGGCGAAACTGACCGGGCACCCGGAGCCGAATGTGGTTGACGTCCATGTTCCTGTCAACGGTTCTGCCGCTGACCATCATCAGGATGCCTGATCGGACGAGGTAAAAGCCGGTCAGTTTTCGGGCGGTAACCTGTTTTATGCCGCCCGGCACCTCCTGGCTGTGCTTTTACTCTTCGTCAGTTCTGACAAAGAGGGCATTGCCTGCTATCACAGTCTGGTGATGTAGTGTCGAAGTGAACCTAACTCAGGTTGAACGGGACTCATGCAAAATCAACTTATCCCTCAAGCCACGTCGCCTTTGGCCACGTGGCTTTATTATCTTGAAAACCTCCATTCTCAGGCTATCGAGCTTGGCCTTGACCGGGTCAAAGCGGTGGCGACAAAACTTGATTTGCTGACACCTGCGCCACGCGTCTTTACCGTCGCAGGAACCAACGGCAAAGGCACTACCTGTGCGACGCTGGAAGCCATTCTGATGGCCGCGGGTTACCGTGTGGGCGTTTACAGTTCCCCGCACCTTGTCCGCTATACCGAGCGCGTCCGTATTCAGGGCGCAGAGTTGCCTGAGTCTGCACACTGCGCCTCTTTTGCGCTGCTGGAAGCCGGGCGGGGCGATATTTCCCTGACCTATTTCGAGTACGGCACGCTGTCGGCGTTACAGCTGTTCAAACAGGCGAAGCTGGATATTGTTATCCTCGAAGTCGGGCTGGGCGGGCGTCTGGATGCGACCAATATCGTTGATGCGGACGTATCGGTCGTCACCAGCATCGCGCTGGATCATACTGACTGGCTGGGCTCAGATCGCGAGAGCATTGGCCGCGAAAAAGCCGGTATTTTCCGTTCTGGCAAACCAGCCGTAGTCGGTGAGCCGGATATGCCGCTATCTATTGCCAATGTGGCAAAAGAGAAACATGCAGATTTATACCGCCGGGGTGAGAGCTGGAATTTCGCGGCAAACGCCGGAAACTGGCGCTGGGCGGCTTTGCAGGATGGCGAAGAAGTCACCATACTGGACGGATTGCCGCTGCCGAATGTTCCGCTGCCGAATGCCGCGACGGCACTGGCCGCGTTGCATTATTCGGCGCTGGATATTCCTGAAGAGGCGTTACGCAGCGGCTTACAGCGTGCTGCGCTGCCGGGGCGTTTCCAGACGGTCAGTGAATCGCCACGCCTGATCCTTGACGTCGCGCACAACCCGCACGCCGCGGCTTATCTGGCCGGACGCCTGGCTGAACAGCCGCGCCATGGCGGGAAAGTGCGTGCGGTGGTGGGAATGTTGAAAGACAAAGATATTGCCGGTACGCTGGCTTGTCTTTCGCCTCAGGTGGATGAATGGTATTGCGCACCGCTGGAAGGGCCACGTGGCGCCAGCGTTGAAGAACTGGCCTCGCACCTGCATCAGGCGCGCCGGTTTGATGATGTGGAGTCTGCCTGGAGACAGGCTATGCAGGAGGCGGCTCCTCAGGATATTGTGATTGTCTGCGGTTCGTTCCACACCGTAGCTCACGTAATGGATGCTATCGACACGGGGAAAACCAGTGGCAAGTAAGTTTCAAAATCGTCTGGTCGGGACGGTCATTCTGGTGGCGCTGGGCGTTATCATTTTGCCCGGTTTACTCGACGGCAAGAAAAAGCATTATGAAGACGAATTTGCGTCTATTCCATTGGTGCCAAAACCGGGTGATGTTGAGGAACAGGATTCTGTACCGCCTGTCACGCAGTCATTGCCCGCTCAGCCGCCGGAAGGCGCAAATCAGGCTATGAACGGTGCGCAGGACATCGACAGCGCGGCAACCAATACCAATGCCGCAAATCATGGCAACGTAGCGCCGGGGAATACGACGGTCGAAGCACCGCCGGTCACGACGCTGCCTGAGCAGAAGAAACCGGTGCAAACGGCGCCAGCAAAACCTGTTCAGCAGAAGCCAAAAACGATTGAACCTAAACCGCTGGCGGAAGCCAAACCGGTGGTGAAACCAAAACCGGTCGAACAGCCGAAGCCGGTCGAGCAACCGAAGGTCGTCGCTGAACAGCCGAAACCGGTTGAACAACCGAAAGCCGTGGAACAGCCTAAGCCTGCGCCGGAAGAAAAAGCGCCGGCGGGTCAGTCTTATGTTGTGCAGCTCGGCGCATTGAAAAATGCGGCGAAAGCGACCGAGATTGTTGCGACTCTGCGGCTTTCCGGGTTCCGTGCTTATTCTGTTCCGGCGACGCCGGTGCAGGGACAAATCACGCGGCTTTATGTGGGCCCGGATGCGTCAAAACAAAAACTGGAAGCTTCACTCCCTCAGCTGCAACAGCTCAGCGGGTTAGGCGGACAGGTGCGCGCTTATTCGGCGCACTAATCTTGCGGTTCCCCGTGAGAGCGGGGAGGCCGGAAGGCACTAAAAACACAAAAAATACCAGGGAGGGCACAAGCGATTTGTGCCCTTTTTCTATAAGATCGCCGGGTTTGGATTTTATAGGTTTATGCTGCGGTTGAGGTTTTTTTAATCGCTATTATTAATTTGTCTGACCGGCTGATTTCCGCTACGCAAACGTTTTCTTTTTCTGTTAGAATTCGCAGCGATTTGGATGCCGGGGTAGACGCGACTGGATTAGACACTGGAATTGTTAATGGTCTGGATTGATTACGTCATCATTGCGGTTATCGGATTTTCTGCTTTAGTCAGTTTAATCCGTGGCTTTGTTCGCGAGGCTTTATCACTGGTTACCTGGGCTTGCGCCTTCTTTGTAGCCAGTCATTATTACCCGTATCTCGCCATCTACTTCACGCGTTTCGAAGATGAGTTAGTTCGAAACGGGATCGCAATTGCCATCTTGTTCATCGCGACGTTGATCGTAGGTGCAATTGTCAACTATGTGATCAGTTCACTGGTTGAAAAAACCGGGTTGTCCGGCACTGACAGGGTGTTAGGTGTGTGCTTCGGCGCACTGCGCGGCGTACTTATCGTCTCCGCGATGCTGTTCTTCCTGGATACCTTCACCAGTTTTTCGCAAAGTGACGACTGGAAACAATCCCAGTTGATCCCACAGTTCAGTTATATCATCAGGTGGTTCTTTGACTACCTGCAGAGCACGTCGAGTTTCTTGCCAAAACATATTTAGTTCTGGCAGCGCTGAAGAGGAAAAGACAACATGTGCGGTATTGTCGGTATCGCCGGTTTCATGCCGGTAAACCAGTCGATTTATGACGCGTTAACGGTGCTACAACACCGTGGGCAGGATGCTGCTGGCATCACCACCATCGATGCCAATAACAATTTCCGTTTACGGAAAGCCAATGGCCTGGTGAAAGATGTTTTTGAAGCCCGCCATATGCAACGCTTACAAGGCAACATGGGTATCGGCCATGTTCGCTATCCAACGGCTGGCAGTTCCAGTGCCTCAGAAGCTCAACCTTTCTACGTCAACTCTCCGTTCGGCATCACACTCGCCCACAACGGTAACCTGACCAATGCTCACGAATTGAGAAGCAACCTGTTCGAAGGCCAGCGCCGTCATGTGAACACGACTTCCGATTCTGAAATCTTGCTCAATATCCTGGCGAGTGAACTGGACCGTTTCCAGCATTACCCGCTGGAAGCCGACAACATTTTCGCCGCTGTGGCTGCCGTGAACCTGAAAATTCGTGGTGCTTATGCCTGCGTGGCGATGATCATCGGCCATGGTATGCTGGCGTTCCGCGACCCGCACGGTATCCGTCCGCTGGTTATCGGTAAACGTACGCTGGAAGATGGCCGCAACGAGTATATGGTCGCATCTGAAAGCGTAGCGCTTGATACGCTGGGCTTCGAGTTCCTGCGTGACGTCGCGCCGGGCGAAGCGGTGTACATCACCGAGAAAGGCCAGCTGTTTACCCGCATGTGTGCTGAGAATCCTCAGTACAATCCGTGCCTGTTCGAGTATGTGTATTTCGCGCGTCCGGACTCCTTCATCGACAAAATTTCCGTCTACAGCGCCCGTGTCCGTATGGGTGAAAAGCTGGGCGCAAAAATTGCCCGTGAATGGGAAGATCTGGATATCGATGTGGTCATTCCGATCCCGGAAACCTCCTGCGATATCGCGCTGGAAATCGCGCGTATTCTGGATAAACCGTACCGTCAGGGTTTTGTGAAAAACCGCTATGTAGGCCGTACCTTTATCATGCCGGGCCAGCAGGAACGCCGTAAATCTGTACGTCGTAAACTGAACGCTAACCGCGCTGAGTTCCGTGATAAAAACGTGCTGCTGGTCGATGACTCCATCGTGCGCGGCACCACCTCTCAGCAAATTGTTGAGATGGCGCGTGAAGCCGGTGCACGACGTGTTTATCTGGCCTCTGCGGCGCCGGAAATTCGTTTCCCGAACGTTTACGGCATCGATATGCCAAGCGCAAATGAACTGATTGCCCATGGTCGCGAAGTCAGCGAAATCAACCAGATCATTGGTGCCGATGCGTTAATCTTCCAGGACCTGAGCGACCTTATCGCCGCAGTGAAAGAAGACAATACCGACATCGAGAAATTCGAATGTTCCGTGTTCGACGGTGTATACGTCACCAAAGACGTTGACCAGAACTATCTGGAATACCTCGAAGCGCTGCGCAACGACGACGCTCAGGCGTTGCGTGGTCAGCAGGAAGCGGAAAACCTTGAGATGCACAACGAAGGCTGATTAGCCGGTTGCTGACATCCGCTTAAACGCGCTCCTCCGGTGAACTCCGGGCGGGCGCGTTTTTTTATGTCTGAATTTATGTCAGTATTGGCGGCATCAGGTCCGGTAACATTTTCTAAGGCAGTGTTCATGAAACGACTTATTGTCGGTATTTCCGGCGCCAGCGGCGCAATTTATGGTGTCAGGCTTTTGCAGGTTTTGCAGAGCGTGCCGGATATTGAAACCCATCTGGTGATGAGCAATGCCGCCCGCCAGACGCTGACGCTGGAAACGGATCTGACACTGCGCGATGTTCAGGCGCTGGC
>Ga0153981_1000070_pt1 | contig 31101 bp, 27 predicted proteins | sample TSGA065MetaG_FD_104714 | JGI IMG/M metagenome (GOLD analysis project Ga0153981, IMG submission 104714) | Attine ant fungus gardens microbial communities from Georgia, USA - TSGA065 MetaG | ecosystem: Host-associated > Fungi > Mycelium > Unclassified | place: USA: Georgia, Magnolia Springs State...
GCTGACGGTTTTGCGGCTCGTTCATCTTATTTGCTCCTTGCCGACAGCTGAACCTGCGGCACATAGCTGAAATCGCGGTCGAACGGGAAAGTTTTACGCGCCTTGCGGTTACGCGGAAGACGTTCGACGAACTGATCGACCACGCCGTTTGACAGCGCCATCAGATTCGGGCTGGCAATCGGCGCCAGCTCCGGCGACAGATAACCGGATTTCACCACCACGATATCCGCGGTATGCGGATCCAGCTCCAGGACTGTGAAATCGCTGATGTTGTGATACGGACGACGGCGCGCCGACACGACCACGTCAATGCCGCCAGTTCGCAATACCGCCTGCCGGTCAGCCGGTGCCAGCGCATCGAGCAGGAAAATCACCTCAAACTCGCCTTTCACCTGCGGGCTGGAGTGATCCAGCGAAGCGCCCAGCGTCAGCGTTAATACCGATCCCACACCGGCGTTGAACGCCGCGTCGGTCGCAGGCGCGTCAGCAATCCCGGCTACCACCACATTTTGCGCATACTGTTTGATCAATTCCTGCAACACGTCCGCACGATCACCGACGCCGCCGCCGGTCGGGTTATCGCCGGAATCTGCCAGCACCACCGGACGGGTTTCACAGGCAATCGCTTTGCGCACGCAGGCTTCCACCGTATCGGTTTCACAACCGAACACGAAATCTTCACGCGCATCCCAGTAAGCCTGCGCCAGAGTTGTTGCCTGAACTTCGAGCGCCGCACGGTCAGTACCGGTTATGATCACCGCCGCCGTCGCACGCGGTTCATCGGCCCAGACGTAACCGACCATCAGCGAACTGTCCCACACGCCGTCCACTTCATCCATTTCCGGCAGACGGGCATACAAACTTTTCGCCGGTTCATCTTCCGTGCTGGTGCGTTCGCCCGGCAGCACAACCGGCACCGGCACCCACAGCAGCGTCGGTTTTTCGCCGGTTTGCAAATGTTTCACTAACATGGCGACCGAGCGGCGCATGGTTTCTTCCACGTCGATGTGTGGCGCGGTGCGGTACGTCGAAAACATATCAATCGCATCGATAATTCGCTGCGAAACATTGCCGTGCAAATCGTAACTGACGCTGATCGGGCAGTCCGGCCCGACGGCTTTGCGCGCAGCGGCAATCCAGTCGCCTTCCGCATCTTCCAGCCCCTCGACATACATCGCGCCGTGCATCGCCAGATACAGGCCATCAAACGGTTTTTGCGCTTCCAGCCCGGCCAGCATTTCCGCTTTGAATTTGTCGTACGTCGCCCGCGCGACCGGCCCGCCGGCAATGGCGCGGGCGTGGATTGTCGGCAAAAACGTCGCCGGATAATCTTGCAGGAAACGAAAACGCGGTGACGCCAGCAGCTGCGCGTCACGAACAACAGTGAAATCCTTTTCCTCGTTGAGAACCGGGTTGTAAGTGCTGCATTCAATATGAATACCGCTGACAGCTATACGCATGTTGATGATTCCTCAGACTGGCTTCAGGCCGACAAGAAAGCGGTGCGCAGCAATGCTTGCCGCCGCGCGCGCCCAGGTGTCGTCGTTTAGGGTGAAAGTGCGAACCGGCGTTTTCCCGGCGTTACCCGGCAACACGTTGGCTTCGATAGATTGCTGAACCACGGTGCCAAACAGGCCGGAAAAATCCGCGTCCTGATGGGCAATCAGGATCATGTCCGGGTCGTTAATCTGAATAAGATGGGATATCGCCAGGCCGAGCGCAGAACCGGCGCGATGCAAAATGCGGATCGCCGCGCTGACGCCCTGCATCGCCTGTTGTTCCAGCCCGCCGATGGTGATGGCATCCAGCCCTTCGGACCTGGCCATTTCAGCAATCGCATTGAGCGAAGCCAGCGTGTCCAGACAACCGCGCTTTCCGCAGCGGCACGGCGAACCGTTGAGCTCCAGCGTGCAGTGGGCAATTTCCCCGGCACCGCCGTGCAGCCCGCGGTGCAGTTTTCCGGCAATGAAATGCGCGTTGCCGATCCCCGCACCGTGGCTGACCAGCGTAAAACTGCTCAGATCACGCGCCTGACCGAAGTTTTTCTCACTCACCGCCAGCGCTTTGGCATCGTTCTCAATCGCCACATCCATGCCGGTGGCCTGCGAAATCAGCTTCGCCAGCGGCACGTCGCGCCAGCCCAGCAGCGCCGACTGCACGCAGGTGGACTGATGTTCATCAATCAGGCCCGATAACGTCACCCCGAGCCCGACCATTTTTTTGGCCGCTTCAGGATGCGGTTCAAGCAAGTCCGGCAGCGCCTGTGCGATGTTTTCTGCCAGCCGCTGCGGGTCGGAATCAGCCGCAAATGACACCCGTGAGAGAATTTCACCGTGCAGATTGATCAGCGCCATCTGCGCCGGATTTTGCAGCAAAGAAACGCCCGCAAACCACGCGCCGTCCGGGTGAACCACTAGGCGCACCGACGGCCTTCCCTGCCCGCTGCCGGGCACCGTTTCGGCTTCATGCAGAAAACCGGCGTCGATCATCTCGCGAACCACGCCGCCTATCGCCGCCTTGCTCATTCCCGAAAGCTGCGCCAGCTCTGTGCGGCTGATGCCGCCGGAGGCATTGACCGCCCCCAATATCTGACGTTGCAAAGTTGTTAGCATATTCGTTTCGCTGCTCTCAGTTTTGGCTCATCTGCATTGACATTAAACGGTAAAAATGGATATATCAATGCCAATTAGTTCACAAAATAAACTAAATGTTTCGATATAAGTATTTCATATGAACTATTTGTTAAAAAATGTCTTGTAATGAGATCTGTCGAATAACGCAATAAAACGACGTAGCCAGAGCCACTTAATCCGATTTTTCACGCAGAGGGCAGAACATGAAGATTACCCGTTACATCCGGCGTCCCGTGCAGTTATCACTGCTGAGCAGCGCCCTTCTCGCCGCGTTTTCGTTGCCGGTTGTCGCCGCCACGCTGAACGTGATGCAAAACGAAGCGCCGCGCAGCATGGACCCTGGCAACCAGACCGCCACGTTTACCGGCACGGTGCTGGATCCGATGTACGAAGGTCTGCTGCGCATGTCGCCTCAGCTGAAACCGGAAGCCGCGCTCGCCACCTCATGGAGCAGCGATGAAAGCGGTCTGGTCTGGACATTCAAACTGCGCAGCGGTGTAACATTCCACGACGGCACGCCGTTTAATGCCGACGCTGTGGTCGCCAACTTCGCCCGCCATCTCGACACCAAACGCGGGCTGGCCGCCAGCGGACGTCTGCGCACCTTCCTCGAGAGCGTGACCAAAACCGACGAATCCACTGTTGTCTTCAAACTCAAAAAACCGTATCCGGCCTTCCTGAATTTACTCACCACCGGCGCGTGTCTGATGGTCAGCCCGGCGGCGGATAAAACCGGCACGCTCGACAGCAAAGCCGTCGGCACCGGCCCGTACAAAATGGTGCAGTACAAAACCGGCGAATTCGTGCTGGAAGAAAAATATCCGGGCTACTGGGGTGATAAAGCCGCCGGGCCGGACGACATCAAATGGACGTGGAGCGCCGAACCGTCAGTCATGAACATGGCGTTGCAGGCCGGTGAAACCGACGTCATCAACCCGGTGCCGCCGCAGTTCGCCCGCGTACTGAAAAACAATCCGAAATTCAGCCTGCACGAAAGTCCGGGTGCCGCCGTGTTCTGGGTCGCGCTCAACACCGATCTCAAACCGCTTAGCGACGTTCGCGTCCGTCAGGCGCTGAACTACGCCACCGACCGCGACGGGCTGGTGCGCGCCATCATGTCCGGCTTCGCGCAACCGGCGAATTCCCCGCTGGCACCGGTTACCGCCGGTTATGATAAAACGCTGAACCCGTATCCTCTGGATCTCGCCAAAGCCAAAGCGCTGTTAAAAGAAGCCGGTGTCGCTGACGGATTCAGCATGTCGATTGCGGTGCAAGGTCAGGACGCGCGGATCGGCCAGGTGCTGCAAAGCATGTGGGCGAAAATTGGCGTGAAACTGGACGTGCGCATTATGGAAAGCGGCGTGTGGACCAAAGCCGCATTTGCCGATCAGGCCGGAAAAAAAGCCGATAACACCGGCGCAATTCTGGCGTCATGGTCTTCCGGCGCGAACGGCGCAGATCTGCAACTTCGTCCGCTGTATTACAGCAAAAGCTTTGCACCGGGCGGCGCAAATCTCGGCTTCTTTAATGATCCGAAACTCGATGAAATGTTAGATAAAGCCGCGTCAACGCTGGATGAAAATACCCGCAATGCGATTTACGTGGAGGCGCAGAAAGAAATCAACCAGCAGGCGCCGCAGGTCTTGCTGTATTACCAGAATGATTTGTACGCCACCGGCACCGGGATTTCCGGCGTGACGATGATTCCGGGCGGTCAGATCGTGGTCAAAGACGCACAGAAAAAATAACCGCGTCATTTACGGTGGAAATGAGTGATGAAAGCCTATCTTGCCAAAAAACTTATCGCTTTCCCGATCATTCTGATCGGGGTGTCGATGCTGATTTTTGTGTCCATCCGTGCGCTGCCGGGCGATCCGGCACGCCTGATGGCCGGGCCTGAAGCCACACAGGAAGCGGTGGACGCCATGCGCGTGCGCCTCGGACTGGATCAGCCGCTGGTCACGCAATATCTGCATTTTGCCGGTAACGTGCTGCACGGCAATCTTGGCGTCTCGTTGCAGTCGCAACAACCGGTGACGCAGGAAATCGGCGAGCGTATGCCGTACACCCTGATGCTCGCCGTGCTGTCATATTTTCTGGCGGTAGCGATTGGCGTTCCGGCGGGCATGATAGGCGCGGTTTACCGCAACCGCTGGCCGGATTTTGGCGTGATGTTACTGGCGATTGCCGGGGCATCCATCGCCAACTTCTGGCTGGGGCTGATGGCGATGAACACGTTCTCGGTTAATCTCGGTTGGCTGCCGTTACTCGGGGCGACGTCATGGAAAAGCTACATTCTGCCTTCGGTGACGCTGGCCGTTCTGCCGATGGCAGTCATGGCGCGCATGACGCGTTCTAGCATGCTGGATGTGCTCTCGGAAGATTATATTCGCACCGCCCGCGCCAAAGGGCTGTCGGCGACGACCGTGTATTGCAGCCATGCTTTTCGCAATGCGCTGATCCCGATTGTCACTATCGTGGCGCTGAATTTCGGCAGTCTGATTGGCGGCGCGGTGGTCACCGAATCCGTCTTTAACTGGCCGGGGATCGGTCGCCTGCTGGTAGATTCGGTCCGTTATCGTGATTACCCGGTGATCCAGGGCGTCGCGCTGGTGGCCGTTTGCGGCGTGGTGGTGATGAACCTGCTCGGTGAATTACTGATAGCCTTCCTGAATCCAAAAATAAGGTTCGACTAATGTCTGCCATTATCACGCAATTACCCCGTCGCAAACCGCGCACGCTGCGGTTGTTTCGCTGGTGCTGGCGTCATCCTGCGGTGACGCTCGGCGGCCTGATTGTCGGCCTGATCGTCCTGATGGGGTTATTCGCGCCGCTGATCGCCCGCCACGATCCTTATGCACAGGATCTGATTGATACCCTGCTCGCGCCGAACGCCGATCACTGGTTTGGCACCGACGATTATGGCCGCGATATCTTTGCCCGCGTCATTTACGGCGCGCGGATTTCCATTGTCGAAGTGGTGCTGAGCGTCGGGCTGGCAATGATTATCGGCATTCCGTTAGGGATTATTGCCGGTATGGCCGGTCGTTATACCGACATGATCATCATGTGGTTTATGGACATGCTGTTTGCGTTTCCGGGCATCGTGCTGGCGATTCTGGTGGTCAGCATTCTCGGCGGCGGGCTGGTCAATCTACTGATCGCCATTTCGCTGTTCGCCATTCCGGTCTATGCGCGTCTGAGCCGTAACCTCACGCTCGGTTTAAAGCAGATGGAATACGTCGAAGCCGCGCAGGCGCTGGGGTTGTCGAATTACCGGATTATTGTCCATTACATTCTGCGCAACGCCATCGGCCCGATCATTGTGCAATCGACGCTGACCGCGGGCACCGTCATTCTCGCCGCCGCCAGCCTCTCATTTCTGGGTCTGGGCGTGCAGCCGCCGATGCCGGAATGGGGTACCATGATGAGCGATGGCCGTAACTTCCTCGGCATAAATATTTACCTTTCGCTGTTCCCGGGTCTGGCCATTATGCTGACCGTGCTTGGTTTTAACGTACTGGGCGACGGGCTGCGCGACTTACTGGACACACGCTCATGAGTTCTGCTGTTTTCTGCGCCGATATCGGCGGTTCATTTATTAAGTTTGGCGTTTCACGCACTTCCGGCGAAGTGGAAGAATGCGGCAAAGTGCCGACACCCGTTTCGTCGTGGGATGATTTCGTGACGGCGATGCAAAACTTCATTACGCAGTTTGGCGGTAATTTACCCGCATCAACCCCGCTGGCGATCTCCACTGCCGGGCTGGTTTCTCCGCAAACCGGCGAACTGCTGGCGACCAATATTCCGGCCTTCACCGGACGCTCGCTGGCGAAAGACCTGAGCGCGGCGCTGAACCGCCCGGTCACCGCCGCTAACGACGCCGACTGTTTTGCACTGGCCGAAGCCCACGCCGGAAACGCGCAAAATCATGCGGTGGTTGTGGCCATTATTCTGGGTACCGGCGTCGGCGGCGGCGTGGTGATTAACGGCCATCTGGTTCGCGGCCACGGTGGCGTCACCGGCGAATGGGGACACGGCGCTATCACGCGCACCGAAGTCATGATTGACGGAGAAACCTACGCCGTTCCGCGTCTCAAATGCGGCTGCGGTCAGACCGGTTGCCTCGACATGCTGGGTGCTGCGCGCGGCCTTGAGCGCCTGCATAAGCATTTCCATCAGCAGGATAAAACCAGTCTGGAGATCGTCAGCGGCTGGCAAACCGGTAATGCGTCCTGCGGGCTGACGGTAAACGCCTGGCTGCAAATCGTATCCGAACCGCTGGCGCTGCTGGTGAATATTCTCGGCCCTTCACGGATTGTCGCGGGCGGCGGCCTGGCGTCTGCGACGGCGCTGATTGCGGCGCTGGATCAGGCTGTGCGTAAAGGTGTTTTACATAATTATGCGGAGACACTGCTGGTACCGGGGAAATTTCTGACAGCTGGCGGGCTGGTGGGGGCATCGGTGATGGGGAGGATCGGGTCTTAAGTCAAGACCCCGGGTTGCCACCCAATCTGGCCTAAAGAGGCGCCAGTCGCCGCGCCTCTTTAGAATCTCCGGCTCTTAAACAACGTGCTATCGCTGGGATGACAGACATGTTCTGGCAAATTTGCAGGTGGCGCAAATCCTGGTACTGCGTGCTTCCTTCGCCCGGTCTTCAAGCCATAGGCCTCGAAGCCGCTCCGCTCAGCAGGATTTTGAGCGCGCCATTTTTAGATCGCTGGTGGGTCATGTCCTTTCTTATTTTTTATAAACTCAATGCATCACGCATGCGGTTTTCGACGGTTTGTTTTTGTTCCCGGGTCAGTGCGCGCAGCGGAAGGCGCGGGTTGCCGGCGTCGATGCCGTGCAGTTTCATCGCGGCTTTGCCTGCGGCGACACCGCCGAATTCCACCAGTACGCGGATCAGGGCTACAACGCGATCCATGCCCTGACGGACGGCGGTCTGATTTCCGGCGTTAAAGTCATCAATGATTTTATGGAACAGCGGCGCGGCGTAGTTATAGGTGCTGCCGACTGCGCCGATGGCACCGACAGCCAGACCGCCGGGGAGGTGTTCGTCGACGCCAAACGGGATATCAAATTTACCGCCACTCACACGCTGGCAGCGCTGGAATTCATACAAATCTGCGCTGTTGAATTTAATGCCGGACAGGTTCGGGATTTTAGATCCGCCTTTGATCAGGAACTGTTCCATATCCAGATTCACGCCAGACATGCCGGAATGGTAATAATAGAAACCTTTCGACGGTGCCGCCGATGCTATCGCCTGACAGTAATCAATCAGGTCATCCACGTTTGCCGGTTTAAAGAAGCACGGCCCGATAACCGACGTGGCAAAAATGTCCAGCGATTCGGCGTGACGCGATAATTCCACTGCGTCTTTAATACTGAGTGCGCCGGTGTGCAGCGTAATGCTTAATTTTCCCTGCGCCGCTTTTACCCAGCGTTCGGCGATTTTTTTGCGTTCTTCAACTGAACAGTGAATACCTTCACCGGTGGTTCCGCAGACATAAACGCCCTTCACGCCATCGTTCACCAGATGTTCCGCTATCTGATCGATGACCGGAAAATTCACCTCACCCTGCGCATCAAATGGCGTGTGTGGAGCAGCAATCAGACCTGTTAATTTTTTCATGTGCTTTCTCATCAATGGGAAGTTAAGGGAATCAGTCCGTTTTCTCAGAAACCGGTCAGTTTGTTCTGTTCATTTTGCGCAATGGCTTTACAAAACCAGCCGCAAATATGTTCGATACGCGTCACGGCAGAACCGACGGTAACGGCATAAGCGCCCGCTGCCATTACTTCAGCAGCCAGCGCGGGGGAGTTATAACGACCTTCGGCAATCACCCGGCATCCGGCCTGCGCCAGTGCGCGGACCAGCGCAATATCCGGTGCTTCGGGCACCGGCGTTTGGGTATAGCCCGAGAGCGTGGTGCCGATAAAATCACAGCCCAGTTTTTGCGCCAGAAGACCATCTTCGAGACATGATGCGTCGGCCATCGTCAGGCATCCGGCTTCGCGGGCGCGCTGATACAACGCCTCAACCGGCACGGGGCGAAAACGCTGTGTGACGTCAAAAGCAATAATGTCGGCTCCGGCGGCGCTCAGCGCGTCAACATCTTCCAGCCACGGCGTGATCCGCACGTCAGAATCCGGCAGGTCACGTTTGATGATGCCGATAACCGGCGCATCCGTGGCCCGGCGCACCGCTTCAATGTTGCGGATGCCTTCAATGCGCAGCGCCACCGCCCCGCCGTCGAGCGCCGCACGCGCCATCGCGGCGACGATTTCCGGTTTGTCCATGGCACTGCCGGGCACCGGCTGGCAGGAAACGATCAGCCCTTTGTCCAGCAGGATCAGGAGATCATTCATGTTGCGCACGTTTGTCTTTACCATGAACTTAAAACTCCAATATTAAATATTAAATGAAGTATAACTCCAATCATGGTAGATCTTTTGTTCTCAGGGCGCAATGACGCAAATCGCCGTTACCGCTTCATGTTAGTGACCGGCATTCAGTTTTATGAGGAAAACGCAGATGGGAAACGTGTTAGCACTGGATATTGGCGGGACAAAAATTGCGGCGGCCATCGTGGCGCCAGACGGCACGCTGTCGGAACGTCAGCAGATCGCCACGCCACACGGTGATGCCGCCGGGTTAGCCGGCGCGCTGGAAAAGCTGATTACCCCGTGGCGTAACCGGGTGGATCTGATTGCCGTCGCCTCGACCGGCATCATCAGTCAGGGGCGGCTGACTGCGCTGAACCCGAGGAATCTCGGCGGGCTGTCAGGGTTTCCTTTACAAGACTGCCTCCGCGCCGTAGCGGATTTACCGAATGTGGTACTCAATGACGGACAGGCTGCGGCGTGGGCGGAATATCAGGCCGTGCAGGAAACCTGCGATAACGCACTGTTTGTCACCGTCTCAACCGGCGTGGGCGGCGGAATTATCTGGAACAGAAAATTATTAACCGGCCGCAACGGGCTGGCCGGGCACATCGGCCATACCGCGTTTGATCCGCAAGGCGCGCTGTGCGGCTGCGGGCGTCGCGGTTGTGTCGAAAGCGTCGCATCGGGTACCGCCATCGGCCATGCGGTGATGGAGAATGCGAGACCGCTGGGCACGGCACAGGTTTTCGAACGCGCCCGCGCGGGAAATGGCGACGCGCAACGGGTGATCAGCCGTTCAGCGGCTGCCGTTGCGTCAATGCTGGCAGATATGCATATTTCTCTGGATCTGGACGTCGTCATGATGGGCGGCAGCGTCGGGCTGGCGGAGGGGTATCGGGAAAAAGTGGCGCATGCGCTTAACCAGTTACCGGCGATTTACCGGGTTACGCTGCGCTCTGCGCATCACCGGCAGGACAGCGGTTTAATCGGTGCAGCGTTATGGGCCAGAGCCACATTGTAGCCCCGTACGGCGGTAATCAGGCTTCACGGAGTCAGCCAACTATGTAATGATGTGCACCGGTTAAATCATTGTTTCTGTCACTCTTTCCCCCGAGGTGTCCACGTGAAAACGGGTGCTCAACATTTCAAACCAGGTAAAATTCTTGATGCTCTGGGGGCGATGCAAAACAGCCTGACCCGCTCCGCGCAGCGCATTGCGGTTTATATTCAGGCCGAACCGTCCAAAGTCACGCAACTTTCCCTCGCTGAACTTTCCACCCTCACGCAGGCCGGTGAAGCCACGATTATCCGTTTCTGCCGCACACTGGGTTACAAAGGGTTTCAGGATTTCAAAATGGATCTGGCGATCGAAGTGGCGACGCGTCCGGATCCCGAAGAAAGCCTGCTGGACGCCGATGTTCAGGACGCCGACAGCCCGCAGGCGATTGCCGGAAGATTGCAGTCAGCGATCAATAACGTGCTGACCGAAACCATCAATCTGCTGTCGCTGGAAAACGTTGAACAGGTGGTGAAGCTGATGCGCCCCGCCGACCGGATTTGTATTTTCGGGCTGGGCTCTTCAGGCATTACCGCTGAAGACGCGAAAAGCAAGCTGATGCGTATCGGACTGCGTGTTGACGCAGCGACCAACAATCACTTTATGTACATGCAGGCTTCTCTGATGAAGCCCGGCGATGTCGCCATCGGCATCAGCCATTCCGGCACCTCCGCCGAAACGGTACATGCGCTGAAACTGGCGAAAGAAGCCGGTGCGGCCACCGTCGCGCTGACTCATAATGTCGGTTCTCCCATCACCGACATGGCCGATTACGTGCTGATCAACGGCAACAAGCAGGGTCAATTGCAGGGCGACTCCATCGGCACCAAAATCGCGCAACTGTTCGTTCTCGACCTGATTTACGCGCTGCTGGTGAAAGCCGATCCTGTGCAGGCGGAGCAAACCAAACGTAAAACCACGCAGGCCATCAGCCAGCACGGCGCCCGCTAAAACCATTTCCTGCCGCATTTTCAGGCTTTCATCGCGCTGATCCTTTTTCAGCGCGCCTTGTGACCTCTCCATCCTGCTGCTTATCTTTCCCTGTTCAGCATTTCACCTTCTTTATCACACTTTTCTCAGTCAGTGATTGAAATGCCGGAGCGATCTAATACACTCAAATGGAGTTTTACTCCTAATTAAGATTTAACTTGGAGTAAAACGCGAAAAAAGCTGAAAACGAAAACAGAGACGATGAGCGACCCCCGACAACAATTTTGCCCGTGACCGACGGGATGTGGAGAGAGCGACGATATGAGCAATTCATTACGGCCTCGTGCTGACAGGCCAGAGACTAAAGCGCCCCGCTGGTACAAACAATTGTCACCTGCGCAATGGAAAGCCTTCGCCGCCGCCTGGGTCGGTTACGCCCTGGACGGGTTTGATTTTGTGATTATCACGCTGGTGCTGACGGACATTAAACAGGAGTTCGGCCTGACGCTTCTACAGGCCAGCAGTCTGATTTCCGCTGCCTTTATCTCCCGCTGGTTTGGCGGATTAGTGCTCGGCGCGATGGGCGACCGGTATGGCCGCAAGCTGGCGATGATCACCAGCATCGTCCTCTTTTCCTGCGGCACGCTGGCCTGCGGGCTGGCACCGGGTTACACCACATTATTTATCGCGCGCCTGGTTATCGGCATCGGCATGGCAGGCGAATACGGCTCCAGCTCAACGTACGTGATGGAAAGCTGGCCGAAAAACATGCGTAACAAAGCCAGCGGATTTCTGATCTCCGGCTTCTCAATCGGTGCCGTGCTGGCAGCGCAGGCGTACAGTTATATCGTTCCGGCTTTCGGCTGGCGGATGCTGTTTTACATCGGATTGCTGCCGATCATTTTCGCGCTGTGGCTGCGTAAAAACCTGCCCGAAGCCGAAGACTGGAAAGAATCTCAGCGCAAAAACCAGCAAAGCAAACAGCACAGCGACCGCAACATGGTCGATATTCTCTATCGCAGCCGCCTCAGTTATCTCAACATCGGGCTGACTCTTTTTGCCGCCGCGGCGCTGTACGCCTGTTTCACCGGCATGGTGTCTGCGCCTTTCGTCGCCGTGCTCGGGATTTCCTGCGCTGCCATTTTCATCTGCTTCATGGTGCAAACCAGCGGCGAACGCTGGCCGACCGGTGTGATGCTGATGCTGGTGGTGTTCTGCGCCTTCCTGTATTCGTGGCCGATTCAGGCATTGTTACCGACATACCTGAAAATAGATCTGGGTTATGACCCGCATACCGTTGGCAACGTCCTGTTTTTCAGCGGGTTCGGCGCGGCAGTCGGCTGTTGCGTCGGCGGCTTCCTCGGCGACTGGCTGGGCACGCGTAAAGCCTACGTCACCAGCCTGCTGATCTCTCAGTTGCTGATTATTCCGCTGTTCGCCATCAAAGGTTCGGACATGCTTTTCCTCGGCGGACTGCTGTTCTTACAACAAATGCTCGGTCAGGGCATCGCGGGATTACTGCCTAAAATGCTCGGCGGATATTTTGATACCGAACAGCGCGCGGCCGGTCTGGGTTTCACCTATAACGTCGGGGCGCTGGGCGGCGCACTGGCACCGATACTCGGCGCGTCGATTTCCCAGCATCTCAGCCTCGGCACTGCGCTGGGTTCGCTGTCATTCAGCCTGACGTTTGTCGTTATTCTGCTGATTGGTTTTGATATGCCTTCCCGCGTACAGCGTTGGATCCGTCCTTCCGGCCTGAGAATGCACGACGCCATCGACGGTCAGCCCTTCAGCGGCGCAGCGGGGGTAAAACCGGCGTTTCAGAAACCGGGATGCGCGCGCAGTTAAACCGGCACACAGCAAAAAGGGCCACTCTGGCCCTTTTCTTTAAGTGAGATCCCCCCGTCTGAGCCGGTACAGGCAATGCTCCTCAAGCCAGTTTCCCTTCTCCACGGCCGGATGGTTGAAGTTTTCACTGATATCACACGTCATCCCCATTTTCTTCATCACCGCCTGCGAGCGCCTATTCGGCAAGGCTGTAAAGGCCACGATTTCATCCAGCCCGAGCTGTTCAAATCCGGCATTCAGTGCTGCACGCGCCGCCTCGCTGCAATAGCCCTTTCCCCATACGTCCGCACGTAGCCGCCAGCCGATTTCCACACACGGCGTAAACGGCAAATCATAGCCGGGCGTATGCAGACCCACAAAACCGATAAACTCACCGGTGTCACGCAGCTCCACCGCCCAGATCCCCCAGCCGCGAACTGCAATCAAATCCCGGCAACGGGCGAGCATCTCGTCGCTTTTTTCCCGGGTCATTGTTGACGGAAAAAACTCCATCACCCGCGGGTCAGCATTCATTTCAGCAAACGGACCGGCATCGCTGTCGCGCCACTGCCGCAGCGTCAGGCGGGGCGTCACGATTTTCAGTGGTGGAAAGGCCACCGGAACGGTAAAGGTTTCCATGAATAACTCCTTGTTGTGGCTCGCGCAATAACCGGCGAAAGTGTTTATTACCACACGCGGCGCGAATTTTACATTCGTGAACTCATCAGCCTGGAAATCCGCGGAGTTAATCCCGTCAAAATAAAGCTGACAAACCGCCGCTTTCCCATTACATGTATTCATATCATTGATGAATATATTGGGATCACAAACATGCTTTTTCACCGCTATCACGGGCTGGGTAACGATTATCTGGTCTGCCACCACAGCGTCGCAAGCCTGCTGACAAATCAGCAAATTCAGCGCATCTGCGACCGCCATTACGGCATCGGTTCTGACGGATTACTGATCGACTTCGATGACGCAGAAATCCCGACATTACGCATCATCAATCCCGACGGCTCCGAGGCGGAGAAAAGCGGCAACGGCCTGCGTATCTACGCCCGATATCTGTTTGATATTGGCCGCGTCGGGCATACGCCGTTTCTGGTGAATACGCTGGGTGGTCAGGTGCGTTGCGAAGTCACAGAAGGCGCGCATCAGGTGATTGTAGATATGGGGCAGGCAAAATTTGCGCCGTCGGCATTACCGGCGAGTGTCGAAGGCGATGAAGCGCTGGCGTTGCCGCTGGTCGTCGGTGGCCATCAGCTCAGCGCCACACTGGTGTCGATGGGCAATCCGCATTGCGTGATTTTGGTGAAAAAGCTCGACCTGGATTTAGTCAGACAACTGGGCGCAGAAATCGAAACGCTGGCAATTTTCCCGAAACGCACCAACGTTCAGTTTGTTGAAGTGCTGGACCGCAACAACATCAGCATCGGGATCTGGGAACGCGGCGCAGGTTACACGCTGGCGTCCGGCAGCAGCAGTTGCGCTGCCGCCAGCGCCATGCGCAAACTTGGATGCGTGGACGACAACGTTACGGTGCATATGCCGGGCGGCACACTGGCGATCAGCTTCAGCGGTGATTTTCAGGTCAACATGCGCGGACCGGTGCAAAAAATCGCCTCCGTCGTGCTCGATGACGACTGCTTTTGGGACATGCCGGAATAAATTTCCTCGCGCTTTTCTCCCCGCCCTCTTTTCATTTTCGCCTTAACGTTCCCCCGACGGCAGCCTGTCTGCCGTTCTTCGCCTACCCATCGTGATAAACAAAACTCATACCTGCATAATGATTTTATGGCAGACAGCGCGCTTTCCAGCCCCTAAGTTGGTTATCAGGAAGCACCACAATGAATAAACAACTCATTGTTTAATAAATAAAATAATTTTAATAAAACCCCATCACGGCACGCCGGTGTGCTCCGGAAGTCAGTGAGTATTTTTTCAAAGTTTTAATCCGATCACATATTAATAAAAAAAACAGAGAGCGTACCCTATGAGCAACAACACCATCGTGGATGTTAAAACGTGGATAGACGAACGCCCGATATCAAAATATCAATGGGTGGTTCTGGGGCTGTGTTTCATCATCATTATGTTCGACGGCTACGACGCGGCGGTGATGGGTTTTATCGCCCCGGCGCTGATTGAAGACTGGGGCATCAGCCGTGCGGAAATGGGGCCGATCCTGGGTGCAGCCATGTTCGGCGTCGCCATCGGCGCGCTGATTGCCGGGCCAAACGCCGACCGTTTCGGGCGAAAACGCGTCCTGATGTGGTCCATTCTCTGCTTCGCCCTGTTCAGCCTGCTGAGTACCTTCGCCCGCACGCCGGTGGAAATGGCCATTTTACGTTTTCTCACCGGCCTCGGTTTAGGCGCGGTCATGCCCAACACCGTCACACTGGTCTCGGAATACATGCCGGAGCGCCGCCGCAGCCTGATGATCACCGTGATGTACAGCGGCTTTAACGTCGGCTCCGGTGCCGGAGGCTTTGTCGCCGCCGGTTTGTTACCGCATTTTGGCTGGAAAGCGGTGATCTTCGCAGGCGGCATTGTGCCGCTGCTGATGCTGCCATTGCTGATGTGGATCCTGCCGGAATCGGCGATGTACATGGTGGTGCGCAACGTTGCGAAAGAGAAGATTGCCAAAGTGCTGACCCGCGCCGGTGGCCTGTTCAGCGCGGAAACCAAATTCGTCCTGAAGGCGCCGGTCATTCAGAAAAAAGCCAAAGTCTTCCAGTTGTTCACCAATGGTTACGCCAAAGGCACGATTGTTCTGTGGGTCACGTATTTCATGGGGCTGTTCGTGATTTACCTGCTCAACGGCTGGCTGCCAACCATTATGCGTAACGGCGGTTTCTCGCTGGAACGTGCCGCTATCGTCGCCGGTTTATTCCAGCTCGGCGGCACCTTCGGCGGCCTGATGGTCGGCGGTCTGATGGATAAATTCACCGCGAAACGCGTCATCGCCGGTTTCTACATCATGGGCATGATAAGCCTGCTGTCGCAGGGTATCGGCAACTTCGGCCCGGACGTGCTGGCGCTTCTGGTCTTCATCAGCGGCGTGTGTATTAACGGCGCACAGACCGGGCTTCAGGCGTTCTCCCCGGCCTTCTACCCGACCGAAATGCGCGCCACCGGTGTCTGCTGGATGCACGGTATTGGCCGCAGCGGCGCGATTATCAGCTCGTCGATGGGCGGCGTCCTGCTGGGCATTTTCTCCGGCCAAAACATGATCTTTATTATTCTGGCGTTGCCTGCCCTGCTGGCCGGCCTGAGTATTCTTTTGCACCGCGCGGCACACCCGGCCGAGATGATCAAAGGCGTTGATATTACTGACATCCCGGAGTTGTCGCGCACCATGAACATCCGCTAACCTTACGTTAGCCTCCTTATAATTAGAAACATAAATATACTGACGCAGCGGCTGCGCTGCGATTACCCTACAAAAAGTTCAGAGGATTTAAGATGGCTAAGATCATAGGCGGTTTAGCGGTTTCACATACCCCGACTATCGGTTTCGCAGTGGATCACAACAAACAGGACGAAAGCGCCTGGGCGCCGATTTTCGAGAGTTTTGCACCGATGCAAAAATGGCTCGAAGAAAAGAAACCCGACGCGCTGGTGTACATCTTCAACGACCACGTCACATCCTTTTTCTTTGATCACTATTCGGCATTTACGTTAGGCATTGATGACCACTATGAGGTCGCGGATGAAGGTGGTGGCCCGCGCGACTTGCCGCCAGTGAAAGGCCATGCGGCGCTGTCTCAGCACATCGGAGCCAGCCTGATGGCAGACGAATTTGATATGTCGTTCTTCCAGGACAAACCGCTGGATCACGGCCTGTTTTCACCGCTTTCCGCGCTGATGCCGCATGAAGGCGGCTGGCCGACGCAAATCGTTCCGCTGCAAATTGGCGTGTTGCAGTTCCCGATCCCGACGGCGCGCCGTTGCTACAAACTCGGTCAGGCGCTGCGTCGCGCCATCGAAAGTTTCCCGGAAGATCTGAACGTGGCGATTGTCGCCACCGGCGGCGTTTCCCATCAGGTTCACGGCGAACGTTGCGGCTTTAACAACCCGCAGTGGGACGAACAGTTTGTCGATATGATTGTGAACGATCCGGAACGTCTGACCGAAATGACGCTGGCGGAATTCGCCACTCTCGGCGGGCTTGAAGGTTCGGAAGTCATCATGTGGCTGGTGATGCGCGGCGCGCTGTCTGCCAACGTGAAGAAACTGCATCAGGCCTATTATCTGCCGTCGATGACCGGTATCGCCACGCTGATCCTCGAAAACCAGTCCCGCGAAGCGCCGGTGGACGTGCAGCAGCGTCAGCGCGATAAAATAGCACAACAGCTGGCGGGCGTGGAAAAACTGCCGGGCACCTATCCGTTTACGCAGGCGCGCAGCCTGAAAGCATTCCGGATGAACCGGTTCCTGCATCGTCTGATCCAGCCCGCATGGCGCGAGCGTTTCCTCACTGACCAGAATGCGATGTTTGCCGAAAACAAACTGACCGCTGATGAACAAAAACTCCTGCGCGAACTCGACTGGCGCGGGATGATTCATTATGGCGTGAGCTTCTTCCTGCTGGAAAAACTCGGTGCCGTGGTGGGCGTGTCTAACTTACATATTTATTCCGCGATGCGCGGTGAAACGCTGGAAGAATTCCAGAAGACCCGCAATCAGCAAGTTCTCTACTCAGTAGCAGGTAAAGCGAAAGCATGACGATATTTGAGCAACCCAAGATCGACACCCATCATCACGTGTTTGATCCGGCGCGCTTCCCGTACCTTCCGGACACGCCGTACCGTCCGGAAGGGCACGAGATTGGCACCGCCGATTATTACCGTGCGGTGATGCAAGCCTACAACATCCGCCACTCCCTGATTGTCGGCCCGACGTCAGGGTATAACACCGACAGCTCATGCCTGCTCGATGCGCTGGAAAAAGGTAATGGCCGCTTCAGGGGCATCGCCGTGGTGCCTTTTGATATTTCGCTGGAAAGACTCGCCGCGCTCAAACTGGCCGGCGTGGTCGGTATCGCGATGAATGTGGCGATGCTCGGCACCGCACCTTTTTTACACCTCGACGCCCTGATGGGACGCCTGACCGAACTGGACATGTTCGCCGCCATTCAGGTACAGGACGACCAGCTGCTGGCACTTTTGCCGCTGATCAACCGCACGAAAACGCGCCTGCTCATCGATCACTCCGGCCGCCCGGATGTGACGCAAGGTTTGCAGCAACCGGCGTTTCAGGCGCTGTTGCAGCTCGCGAGCCAGCAACGCGTCTGGGTGAAACTGTCCGGCTTATCGAAATTCAGCCGTCAGCCTTTTCCGTATCAGGACGGCCACGCTTATCAGCACGCGCTGCTTGAAGCATTCGGCGCAGAACATTGCATGTGGGGATCAGACTGGCCGTTCCTGCGCGCAGAACACCGGATGGATCTCGGCACATTACTGATGCTGGTGGAACAGTTATTCCCGGATGAGAAAACGCGGCACCAGATCCTGTGGCAGACGCCTAAAGACCTGTTTGGTTTTGCAGATTACTGAAGAAAGGAAGACCCTATGAAATACAAAATTGCCGTCTTTAACGGCCCGAACCTGAATCTGCTCGGCACCCGCGAACCGGAAACTTACGGTTATGACACGCTGGCAACCCTCGAAACCTTGTGTCATCAGACAGGGAAAAGCTGCGGTGCAGAAATCGAATTTTTCCAGACCAACCATGAAGGCGATTTAATTGACCGCATTCAGGCCTGCCGCGGCACCACCGACGCCATCGTGCTGAACGCCGCGGCCTGGACCCACACGTCTGTCGCCCTGCGCGACGCCGTCACCGCCGTCAGCCTGCCGCTGTACGAAGTCCATATCACCAACGTGCATAAACGCGACGCCTTCCGCCACCACTCTTTCCTCTCCGACGTTTCCGTCGGTGTGATCTGCGGTTTTGGCATCCAGGGATACGAATATGCCATCCGCCAGGCTGTGGTGAATTTGAGTAAGTAAACCGCCCGCCAGATAAAGTGTAAAAACCCTAACATGCCCCCGGTCCATTCCCTTTCCTGCGAGGAATAACATAGCCAGTGGCCACTTTACTCTTCCGGATTACGTAGTTATTGGCCGCTTTCAAAAATCACGCTGAAAGGAGAGGTGGAAAAACGTGTATCTTTTCTCGCGGTTTGTAATCCGACTGGAAGGAACCGCGCGCAGCGGCGGGATTTTGCGGCACGAGCAGAAGTTGCTGAAACAGTGCCAGCGAGCGGCAGCGCGTGTTGAAAAAGCGGGGAGAAATCCAAAAGAGGGAAAGCACTTCCCTCTTTTGGTCGGTTTTGGCGCAGGAAGCTAAGTGATCACAGTGATTGAAAAACCGAAGCTTTCCCGATAAGCAGTTGAAAAATCGTTCAAGCTATCCGGTGGCTCACCGGTAATTCACAATCACCTGATTGCCGATGACCCGTAGCGGCGTATTCATCGCCCCATTTCCCGTGACGAAATACACAAACCGCAGCGGGGAGCGGGCGGTCTGGCCGTAAAACGAACGCGTCGAACCGCTGTCCGCATCCAGCTCCACGCAGTGATTCAGGGTGTTGCAGAGTTTCACCTGTAATCCTGCCGGTCTTGCGCCGAGCACTTCATATTTCCAGCTGACCGTGGTGATCGTCGCCGAACTTTTTTGCCTGACCGGCGCGGAATCTGCGGCGGCCAGCGGCGGTGACGACATCATCACGCCCCGGTTTTGCAGCGTTACGCCGCGCTGAGTATCCGACCAGGAACCTGATGCGGCAACGGCAGGCAGGCTTATCAGGCTGAGGACGAGCAGCACGGTGCGAAGCATCTTATTCACCACCAATGGTGGCGGTCATGCGGATCTGGCGGCTGTCGGTCATTTCGAGATTCGACATCACCACAATCTGCGGCAGTGAGCGGCGCAGGAAGCGCGACAACAGCGGGCGCAGCGCGTGATTCACCAGCAGGACCGGTGGCGCGCTGAGCATATCCTGACGCTGTAACGCGGCTTCAGACTGGGTTAACAGACGATCGGCCAGCCCCGGTTCCAGTCCGCCGCCGCTTTGCAGCGCCTGTAACAGCAGACGTTCAAGCGCCGTATCCAGCCCGATAACCTGTACTTCGCCATTACCCGGGAACCATTGCTGAGTAATCGCCCTGCCCAGCGCGACGCGAACTACCGCCGTCAGTTCGTTTGGATCAGGCTGGTTTGGCGCGTATTCCGCCAGCGTTTCAACAATCGTGCGCATGTCGCGAATCGACACACGTTCGGACAACAGATTTTGCAGCACCTTGTGCATGTTGGTCAGGGAAATCACGCCCGGAATGAAATCTTCCGTCAGCTTCGGCATTTCCTTGGTGACGCGCTCCATCAGTTCCTGCGTTTCCTGACGGCCAAACAATTCTTTGGCGTGCAGGCTGATCAGGTGATTGAGGTGCGTCGCCACCACGGTACTGGCTTCGACCACGGTGAAGCCCTGAATTTGTGCCTGTTCGCGCATCGCCGGTTCAATCCATACCGCCGCCAGCCCGAACGCCGGATCGACCGTCGGTTCACCCGGCAGTTCGCCAATGGCGTTACCCGGGTTGATCGCCATCCAGCGCCCGGGATGTGCGGTCCCTGTACCGATTTCGACGCCTTTCATCAGGATGCGGTAACCGGCAGGCGGCAGTTCGAGGTTGTCGCGGATGTGGATCACCGGCGGCAGATACCCCATCTCCTGCGCGAATTTCTTACGGATACTGCGGATACGCCCCAGCAGTTCGCCGTTTTGCGCAAAGTCCACCATCGGAATCAGGCGGTAGCCCACTTCCATGCCCAGCGGATCTTCAAGCTGTACGTCTGACCAGCTGGCTTCCACCAGCTGTTTGCCGCTGTCGGCTGCCGACGGTGCCGCTTCTTTTGCCGCAGGAGCTTTCTGCTCCTGACCGCGCGTCCACCACGCCAGCGCCAGCAAAGCGCCGGTGAACAGCAGGAAAACCAGATTTGGCATGCCTGGCACCATGCCGAGCAGCCCGAGAACACCGGCACTCAGCATCATGACGCGCGGATTGCGGAACAGCTGGGTGACCATCTGCTCGCCGACGTCCTGATTGGTGCCGACGCGGGTCACGATGACACCGGCAGCGGTGGAGATCACCAATGCAGGGATCTGCGCGACCAGACCGTCACCGATGGTCAGCAAGGTGTAACTTTCTGCGGCGTGGCCGAGATCCATACCGTGTTGCAGCACGCCCACCAGCAGGCCGCCGACCACGTTGATGATCATAATCATCAGACCGGCGACAGCGTCACCGCGCACGAACTTACTCGCACCGTCCATCGAACCGTAAAAGTCTGCTTCCTGCGTGACATCGCTGCGGCGTTTTTTCGCTTCGTCTTCGCCAATTAAACCGGCGTTGAGGTCGGCGTCGATCGCCATCTGTTTACCCGGCATCCCGTCGAGGACGAAACGCGCGCCAACTTCGGCGATACGCCCGGCGCCTTTGGTGATAACCATAAAGTTAATCAGCACCAGGATGATAAACACCACGATACCGATGGCAAAATTACCGCCGACCAGGAAGTGGCCGAATGCTTCAATAACCCGCCCCGCCGCCGCGCCGCCGGTGTGACCTTCCAGTAAGATCACGCGCGTGGAGGCGACGTTGAGCGACAGACGTAATAAGGTTGAGAACAGCAGGATGGTCGGGAAAGCCGCAAAATCGAGCGTCCGCTGGGTGAACATCGCCACCAGCAACACCATGATAGACAGCGCAATGTTGAACGTGAACAACAAGTCGAGAAGGAACGGCGGCAAAGGCAGCACCATCATCGACAGGATCATCAGGATGAGGATTGGGCCTGCCAGAACCTGCCATTGTCCGGACTTAAAGTTGGCGGGTAAACGCAGCATCGCGGCCAGATTAGCCATGGGTATCACTTTCTCCTGCAAAATCCAGACCGTCAGGCACTGGCAAATGTTGAGGTTTTTTCGGGATCAGTCCGCCTTCGCGCTTCCAGCGTTTAAGCTGATAAACCCAGGCCAGAACTTCGGCAACCGCGGCATACAGCGCAGTCGGGATTTGCTGACCAATTTCACTGTGCCGGTAAAGCGCACGCGCCAGCGGCGGCGCTTCCAGCATCGGAATTTTGTGTTCGGCACCCAGCTCTTTAATGCGCAGCGCCACATCACCTGCGCCTTTCGCCAGCACTCTCGGTGCGCTCATTTTGTTTTCGCTGTACTGCAATGCGACGGCGTAGTGCGTCGGGTTGGTCACAATGACGTCGGCTTTCGGCACATCGGCCATCATGCGGCGGCGTGCCATGGCGCGCTGTTGCTGGCGGATACGGCCTTTAACATGCGGGTCGCCTTCCTGACTTTTATGTTCGTCGCGGATATCCTGCTTACTCATGCGCAGTTTTTTCAGGTTGCTCCAGATTTGCCAGAACACGTCGAACGCCACCATCGGCGTTAACCCGAGAACCACCATCAGCCCGCAGAACGCCACCATGTTCAGCGCTTCGCCGAGTGCGGGGATCGTCGGCTGCGCCATCAGCCGCATCATGTCCGGCCATTTGTGCCACACATAAAAACCGGCGACAGAGCCGACCAGCAGCGCTTTCAGGATGGCCTTGAGCAATTCGGCCAGCACCTGACCGGAGAACAAACGCTTAAATCCGGCAATCGGATCCATACGACTGAATTTCGGTGCAAAAGATTTCCCGCTGAACATCAGCCCGCCGAGCAACAGCGGCGCAGCCAGCGCGATCAGGATCAGGCCGCCGATAACCGGCAATAATGCCCAGACAGCGCGGCCCAGCAGTGTCGCCATTTGCTGCAATACCTGGCGGTCATCGCTGACCATGCCGTGATCAAATTTCAGCCCCTGCGAAATCATCACCCCCAGCTGACGCGCCATCGATTCACCGGAAACCCACAGCAACGTCAAACCGCCCCCGAGCATCAGCATCGAGGTCAGTTCGCGCGAACGCGGGATTTGCCCTTCTTCACGGGCTTTTTCCAGCCTGTGGGATGTGGGGGCTTCTGTCTTTTCGAGATCGCTGTCTTCAGCCACCGGTGTTTCCTGTCAGCATTTACCCGGCGCAAAGAGCGGCGGGCACAATTTCATGCATAGCATGACAAAAGCGGCCAAGTCTTATGGATGGAAAAGAGGCAGGTTTTGAGGTCTGTTTACTAAATCAAATGAACAAATTTCTCAAAGATCCTTACGCTGCGGGATGCCACTTTAGGAATTCACTGACTTTTCGTGGGTTTATTCTTATGGAATGATCAAAAAAATAGCATATGTGGCCTTCCTTTTTGAGAAGTTTAGACGTTAGAATTCCTCCGCCAAACTGATCAGTTTTTATTTTGTGGATAGCACTGCTGTGTAAAATTCATTGCCTGAAATCACCGTTAATCGCCCTGAAAAAATGAGTTTTCTTTCACGTTGATTTCAGGCGAAATTATTACATTACCGTTTTTTCTGATATTTCCCTGAACATGCATGACTGACATTTGTGGAACTCTCTGCGAAAAAGCTCGCCGGTGATCAAAATAACATCCCTTAGCCTCTCTTTGTTCCGGGACTTAAACAGTCCCGTAAGAACATAAATCATCTGCAATTAATCAAGGAAAGAAAAAATATGAGCGGGAGAAAGTACTTAACTCAGGTTGAGATGGAGAGACTCGTCGGTACAGTTTCGACAGGAATTAACAAAACTCGCGATAAATGCATGTTATTAATGTGTTTTATTCACGGCCTCCGGGTCAGCGAGCTGGCTAATTTACGGGTTAAGGACGTTGAACTTTCGACACAAATAATTTATATCAACCGGCTTAAAAACGGGTTTTCCGTTCAACATCCCATTCAGGACAGGGAAATGATCGTTATTAAGGAGTGGCTTGAAATACGCGCACAATATCTTGACTCTGACTCGGAATGGTTATTTCTTTCACGTCACGGCGGGCAACTGTCCCGGCAACAACTCTATCGTTTGTTCCGTAAATACGGCGAGGAGGCGGGAATTAACGTGGCGGTTCATCCGCATATGCTCAGGCACGCCTGTGGTTATGCGCTGGCAGATACCGGCTGCGACACCCGGCTGATTCAGGATTATCTCGGCCACAGAAATATTCAGAACACGGTTATTTATACCGCCAGTAATGCCGGACGATTCAGATCAATCACCATATAACGGGCACGTGTCCATCCGTCAGGTGCCGCTGTGTGCGGCTCACCGGGCTTATCCATTTAGCGGGGATTGCAAAATCCCCCACAGTTCACAGGCCATTTTTAAGCAGCAGGAACAATTCCGCATCGGTAGTGATGTGCAGCTTGCGCATGACATTACACTTATGCGCACTGACGGTTTTGATGCTGAGATTTTTCATTTCTGCAATCTGGCTGAGGCTCATGCCGTTGAGGAGGTATTTAATAATCTCATTTTCACTTTGCGTCAGCCGGAACCCGGTGCGCTGACTGGCCGCATCCTGCTCTGCTAACGTGCAGCAAATCAGCGGGCTTAACACTTTTTTTTTCGCCAGCGCGTGGCGGAATAAGTCGTCGGTAATGACCGGTGACTCTCCGCGCGCAATCAGGCTGATATTGCTGAATTTGAGCAATTTTTTCAGTTTGTCGGCGTCGTGACAAAGCGTATAAACCACTATGATCAGCTGCGGAAATTGCAGGCTCAGGCGCTGAAGAATTTCCTGCCCTTCCTGAATACTTTCCTGATAACCATGAAGATCAGTGATGAGAATGTCCACCGACTGGTACATGAGGCCTTCTGCAATGCGGCCCAGACTGGTCTCTTCCATCCGGATATCACAGGTCTCGTCGATGGAGTTAACCAGATAGGACAGCCCGGAAAGCGTCAGCGGATGGCTGTCCATCAGGGCGATTGTCCGGGGTTTGATGTGGGCGTGAATCATGGTGTAGCTCCCTGACTTGCCGGGAATAAATTCCCGGCTCGTGGCTCAGTCATCTGAAATTACATGATCGCGGACGGGCCGATTTTGGCCATCCACGTCCCCTGGGCAAAGAGCTCGCTGTCATTGTGAAACCCCAGTTTCATCATTGCATTGCGCTTATGCGTACTGACGGTGCGGATATCCCGGTGGAGTCTTTGCGCGACCCGCGAAACGCTCAGGCCGGAGAACAGATACGCGAGCACGTCCAGCTCACGCGCGGTGAGCGGTGTCGTGGTTTGTCGGGTACCGGAGAGGATTTGCCGCGCACGCGGGCTTAACCACTGTGTTGCACCAGCCAGCACTTCTGTAACGCATTGCTCCAGCGCCAGTACCGGCTCATTTTTGAGCAACAGGCCGTGAGCCCCGGAAGACGCTAAAAGTTCGAGGATCCGGTGGTCACTGTAGTCAGTACAAATCACAATTTTCATGGCCGGACTGGACGTCACGATCTGGGAAAGCAGGCGTAACCCGTCGAGCACGGATTCCTTTTCACCGCAAATATCCATAATCAGCAACGCGGGCGGCGCGTCGGCAATTTTCTCCGGGATAGCGGCAAGTGACTGAACATAGGTAAAAGGTCCGGTGATCCCGGCGGATTCGACCAGCATTTTTTTCACACCCAGCGCGGTAACCGGGCAGGCATCCATAATAAACGCCCCTTGCGGATAGGCGGCCGCGGCCGCCGAAATGAAGGCATGCTGATGAAATCTGACGCTGTTTAAACTGTTCATAATGTCTTCCTTGTATTTTCAGTGATCCTTCCCGTGCCCGATGGCACGAAACGAATTCCCTTCTGGTGAACAACATCCATTGTTCACCGCTTTATGAATGCCCTTTCCCGCCAGCCCCTCCGGTAGCAGACAGGAAAGAAGGCGATGCTACTGATAGGTAAAGTTAATTTGTGTCAGGCTCACCAGTGAGCCGGGAGTCACCTCGCCGCTCGTGGTGTAAGGCCGCGCGGCCAGCTCGTATACCGCGCTTCTCTGCGCATCGACATCAGCGCTTAACTGACTGCCGGGCGCCAGTACTACCGTTTTATCGACATCGGTGACCAGTTGTACGCCAACGTGGGTGGCCGTTCCGCTGTTGCTGTAAAGCGTCGCGTCTTCCTGCGCCGGTGTGCCGGTGAAATTAGCGATGACGCTGGAAACCGTCGCAGGGCAATTGTTCAGCCTGACCTCAAAGGATTTCCAGTCCCCGCCTGCCCCCGCCGTCGCCAGATCCTTTTTGATAATGAGCTGACCAAAATCCACATCGCGGCTGACTGACGCGGTATCCACAATGCACGGGCTGCTGACGACCTTCCCGTTGATATTCAGATCTGCAGCGCTAGCAGCAGACGCGCTGACCCCCGCTGCCAGCAGCAGAACGCCCTGAATACTTTTTATTGGCTTCATTGAATGTCTCCCATGACGGCCCGTGCCCGCCCGCCGTTACTGGTAGGTGAAGGTGGCTTGTACAGAACCGATGATCGTTCCTGGCATGACAGAACCGGCGGTCGTGAACGCGCGGGCCTGCAACGGGTAGACCACTTCATGGGTGCTGGCATCAACATCTACCGCGTAAGTCGCGCCGTTACCCAGCTGCTTACCTGCCGTGTTTTGCAGTTCAACTTCTACGTTGGTCGCAGTACCGGTATTGGTGTACAGATTGGCGTTCGCCGTGGCAGGCGTACCGGCGAAAGTCGCGGTGCTGACGGTAGTGGTTGCCGGGCAGTTAATCAGCTTCAGATCAAACGTTTTCCATCCACCTGATTCGCCCGCGGTCGCCAGCGCCGTGGCTTCCAGCGTATCGAGCGTCACCTGCACCGGAGCACCGGCATTATCAACGGTACAGGCAGAGGCCACGACCGTGCCGTTAATGTTGATTTGTGTCGGATCCGCAAAGCTGCTCTGGCTCAGGCCAGCAAAAATAACCAGCGCCAGCGATGAAGTTTTCATAAGTCCTTTCATGTTATTTCCTGTTTTCACGTTAATAAAAGTCATGTTGGAAATTGTGTTTAGTGAACGCGCCGTGCGACGTTATTCGTAGATAAACGTCGCCAGCAGCACACCGTTTATCGTTCCCGGCGTCACATTGCCGTTAACGGTATACGCGCGGGCTTGCAGATCGAATTCAGCGCCACGGCTGGCCGCATCAATATTTTTTGTATACTGAACGGCGTTACCCAGACGCGTTCCCTCGCTGTTTTGTACTTCGATTTGCGCGTTTCCCGCCGTACCGGCATTGGCGTACAACGTGTTGTCAGCGTCATCCTGCGTACCGTTCATCGTCAGGGTCACCGTCGCTGTTGACGTCGGGCAGGCGGTCAGCGCGATGGAAAATGATTTCCAGTCTGACGCTGCGCCCGGTGCCACCAGACTGACCGCCTGGATGTTTTGCCCCAGATCGACATTCAGCCCGCCGGCTGGCACGTTGATCGTGCACGGCGACGCCTTGATGTTGCCGGTAATATTCATGATGGTGTCGGCTTTCGCGGCCTGTGAGGCCAGGACAAAAGCCGCACCCAGCACCAGCGCCGTCACAATCTGCTGTTTATTCCGTTGAGAGTTCATCGTACTCATCTCCTTATCTTTCCTCTGTCAGTCACGCTGCGCTTCGGGCGCAGGCATTACTGAATTTCAGCGCGGATCGTGGCCGTTGCCGTGAAGTTCCCGGTATCTGGCATATTCCCCGTGGTGTTAAAGGGATATAAGTTGATTTCCGATGTTCCCACCTGAGACGTGTAATCCATGTTCAGCGGCAGGAAACCACTCACTGGCGCAACGGTTTTGCCCGCCGCATCCTGAAGTCGCACCGCCACATCACTGTTCGTCGTCGCCAGCGCAGTCGGATCGTTTCCATCCGGTGTGCCCTGGAAGGAAAGGCTGACCTGAACCCCGTCTGAGATGTTGGTACAGGCGACGTTGAAAGCGACATTCTTCGGCGTGAAGTTTTTCGCCATCTCGCCTTTGGTTGAAATATCACCGGACATGATGTCGCCGAAAGGCACGGTGATCACACCGCCGCCGTTGATCACACAGGACTGGGGGACGGTGACCGTTCCGCTCATCCAGACCGTGGATACCGGCGTCGGGGACTGCGTCGTGGCATCGGTCGCGATATACACATCAACAATTTTCGTCAGAGGGATGTTTTGAACACCGACAAACGGACGACGGAAGTAAAGTGACACCGAGCCTCTGGACCCTGTCGCATACGGGTATTTATCGCAACTGGTCGCCGTATTGAGATTGCTGCGCCCGTTAAAAGGCGTCGCGATAAAGTCGTTCACCTGCCCGGCGATGTACACCTTACTGGCCACCGCGAGGTAGTCGTTGATCGCATAATAGTTCAGCGTTCCGTCGCTGTAGACCATGCCGGTATCCGGCACTTTAGCGGTCGCATATGCGCCGGTGTAGCTGCCGGTACAGGAACAGGTGACGTTATAGTTTCCGCTCAGGTTCCAGGTAAACGCGTCCGGCTTCACCATCCCGGCGGTGTTTTGCGCCGGGTCACTCAGCAGATAATCCATGCCGAAGTTATAGGTTTTGGTGCCGTCCGTTGGCTGACAGCTCGCCGCCTGCGCAGTGCTGCTTATCGCCCAGACCGACAGGCTAAAACAGACCAGCGCGCAGGTTTTTCCCCAGAGAGAGATGCGGGGATGAATGATTTCAGACGCCATTTGTACGTTTTCCCTTTCCACTGACTGTTCAGGATGTTGATTATTCATTTCCATATTTCCCCTCACCGGCAGGCTCCGTTAATCATCTGAATCCCCGAACCGGCAGGCTGCTCAGACAGGGTGTAATTCACCTGACACGCTTGTGACGCGCCGCTGCCCCATTTCACGTCCAGCTTGCCCGCGTCGGCCAGACCGGACAGATACACTTGTCCGCTATCGCCCACGATGCTGCTGTTGCCGTTTTTACCGGTGCTGTTGGTCGCCATTGCACCAAACGGAACCGGCTGGCCATCGGCACGGGTCAGGGTCATCAGGACACGCTGGCCGACGTTAGGATCGAAGTCCGCACGCACCACCGCGCCGCGGGTCGGGATAACGGCCGTACTGGTCAGCGTCATGTCGACGTCGTCCGGTAACGTTGCAGTATCGAGTGAAATCTGGTTGCGACGGTACGCCGTGGCATACGGCACCACCGCATAACCGCGCCAGTCGGTTTTTACACCGGTGTTGCTGGCAATGCTGACGCCATCCGCACCCGGCGCTTTCACCAGAACAATGGTTTCGCTCAGCGGTTGCGATAGCGTCACGCCGTTTTCATGCACCAGAATGCCGCCCTGCAGGCCGTAATCCATGCGCCGCTGGCTGTTGTCGTAACCGTAACCGGCGTTAACTTCGCCATAACCGCCTTTGTAGTCCGCACTCGCGTACCCGTTGGAACCCTGCCCCTGACTGCCATACCCCTGATTGATGCTGTAGTTCAGGTTGTTATCCGCCAGCGTGGTTCCGCTCAGACCGACGTTTTGCGTGGTGTTGCCGTTCTTGCTGGTGTTGAGGTTGTACGTGGCATAACTGCCTGCCAGCCACTGACCCAGCGGGACGCTGATATTGACCGCGACAATCTGGTCGGTGTAATACGTGCGGTTGCCGTTACTGTCAGTGCCGTTGCGGTTGTAGGTGTAGTTGAGGCCATAAGAAACGCCTTTCCAGGTGTTGTTGTAACCCACGCTGGCAGACTCGGCAGAACGGTTGTTATTCCAGTATTCCTCTTTCACCAGGCTCAGGGACATCGCACCGGCTTTTTCCCATAAGTTCTGGCTCAGCGTCAGTTCTGCGCGGCTCTTCTTATGGTCGGAGTAATAGCCGTTGCCGCCGGAATAGCTTTCCAGCGCCTCTTTCAGGGTATAGAAGCCCTGCGTGGAATAACGGTAACTGGCCAGACTGAAGTTCGTGCCCGATTCAACGAAGCTTTTACCGTAGCGCACACGGTATGACTGACCGCTGTCTTTCGGGTTATCTTCCTGCCTGGTCCAGGCCTGCGTCACGTCCGCCGACAAGGCACCGATGGCCCCGAGGTTTTGCCCGAGTCCCATCGCCAGCGACTGATATTTACTCGCTGCCTGCAAACCGCCGTACACCGTTGCGCCGTGGGGTAAACCATAAATGGCCGTGCCCTGCGTGAACGGCGTTTTCTCAACATCGCTGCTGTAAGAACGGTACTGACCGCTGGTGAAGCTGTATTTCAGATGACCTTCACGCTGAAGCACCGGCACCGAGGCGAACGGCACAACCAGATTCTGCTCACTGCCGTCGGCTTCTTTAATAGTCACGTTCAGGTCACCACTGCCCGCCGTCGGATACAGGTCGGAAATCGCAAACGCACCCGCGGGCACGTAGCTCTGGTAAATGACGTATCCGTTCTGGCGGATCGTGACCTGTGCGTTACTGCGCGCAATTCCGCGCACGACCGGCGAATAGCCTTTCATGCTGTCGGGTAACATGTCGTCATCCGTTGCCAGCTGAACCCCGCGGAATGGCACGGTATCGAAAACTTCCGTCGGTGAGTTGCTGTCACCGAGCGTCAGCTGGCTTTTAAGCACCTGAATATCGCGCTGTAAATACGTATTAATGGAATCCCAGTGATCGGTCCCTTTGCTGTCGCGGTTCCAGGTCGAATAGTTACGCAAACGCCAGGCACCCAGATTCGCGCCGGAACGCAGATTCAGGTAATACGTATCGGAATTACGGGTGTCGCTATTACGCGCTTCGGTATTCGCCCCGCTGAAACTGTAATTCATCAGGAACGCCGGAATGCCCGAATCCCATTTGTCAGGAGACACGTAACCGCGCGCCTGAGAATTGAGTGAGGCCTGAGGAATGCTAAGATCCAGCCGCTGCTGATCAAAACGCAGTGCCGCAGAAGACTGAGGGATTTCGCCGGTAAAGTTGGCGCACTCATCCGTGGCTGCAATGCCCGGATACATCCCTGTTCTGACGCCCATCTCTTTGAGCATTTCGGTGCTCAGACAAGGCTGAAGGCTCTTTTTACCCGAACTGTTTGTGACGAGTGAAAATACGACGTCTTTGGTATCGACCATCGAACCATTGAGATAAATATCAACGCGGTACGTACCCGGTGGCTGCAAGTCCCCTTCTTCAAAAACAGAAAGATCGGCTTTCCCCTGTGCGGGATTATCAATTTCCAGTAATGCCGGGTTGAAATATTCCGCCGCACTGGCCATTCCTGCACCGCCCATTAACATTGCGAACTGACAGGAAACCAGCCAGGCAATCCGGGAGCGTTTAAAGCCGGTCGAAGTCTTATTCTTCGGTTTTTTGTTCA